>UMGS01006973.1_pt1 | contig 12155 bp, 13 predicted proteins | sample 1965341 | NCBI WGS metagenome assembly UMGS01 (sample SAMEA4836079, study PRJEB28245) | human gut metagenome | biome: gut microbiome; material: fecal sample | place: Denmark | collected 2008 | reverse complement strand
AGGATTTCATCGTGCTGAGCGCATTATTCATCAACTGGAGTATCTAGGAGTGATTACACCGTTGAATCAATACGATTATCGTGAGGTTCTAGGGTATCCGACTCACTACCGATCTTTTGATGCATCAGCCTTTGCAGCACCTATTGAGACAGCACAGACACCGTTATTCACTGATTCACCACTAGATACGCAATCCCTAGAATACCGTTGCTTGATTCAGGCTATCGTCTGGCAGCGTATTGTGGTCTGGGTTGAAGAAATCGAGATCGAAGGTGGTACAACCAATATCTTGAAATCTGTCTCACCGTTTGAATACCTGATTGATACCCACACCGATGACATTTATCAGGATACGCTCCGCAACAACGCCAGTTCTTACCGTTTCCTTGCCACGCTGCGTCCTGAAACTCCATTGGACGTGTTACGACAACATGGGCGCATTAGCTATCAGCCCTGCTGGAAGCTACCTCGAATAGCACAAAAAGAATGGCAAGGTTTATGGGTACCGAATGAGGATGGATGGGAAAACCTATCAGAGGAAAATATTCATCAGCCAAGAGGGATTGGTGAGTGGCCTGATTTACCTCATAAAAGTATGAAGCCATTGGTGCACGGGCTGCAAGAAGATGGCGGGGATTATTTGCGGTACTTGATTTATTGGAAAAGTCAGTTTTAGCCTCACGTTATTCAGAATTGTGCTAACAGTTAAACTGTTAGCACAATTAAATCTGACAGTCTGGTTTGAGCGAGCTGTGGAAATTTGCAGATTGTTTTACATCTGATGAAGGCATTACTTAAAGGGGGGGCCAACTGGGAGCAGGTCAGATTAATATCTTTTTACAATTCGACTATGGGAAAAACGATGAGGCTTTACATAATAGGAAACGGATTTGACATTCGACATGGCTTACCAACAGGATACAAGCACTTTAAATCGTATGTGGCAAAAAATGACCAAGAACTATATGATTCTATAGAAGAATACATACCTGCTGGAGACGAGTGGAACGAGTTAGAAAGTGCTTTAGGTGAAATTGATTATGAGCTTATCCTTCAAAACAGTGAGATGTTTTTGGCTTCGTACAATACCGATGATTGGAGCGATGCCTACCATCACGATTACCAATATGAAATAGATAAAATCACACGGATGCTGTCAGCTCGCTTGAAGAAGCAATTCGCTGATTGGGTTAAAGGTATTAACATAGCCGATGCTGACAATTCTGAGCAATACATCCCCCCCATACCAAGAGAAAGTCTCTATTTTTCATTTAATTATACAAATACCTTGCAGCAAATCTATGCCGTTCCAGACGAGCAAATTATACATATTCACGGAAATTGTAGTTACGATGACGATCTCATACTAGGTCACAGTTTTAGGGTGGAAAAGTCACTAAATCCATATATAGGACCGGATCAAGATACAAGAATAGCAGAGGCGTACGACAGCATAGACGAATACTTCGGAAATACATTCAAGCCCAGCGAAGACATAATTGAAGACATAATTAAAGAAGAGAGAGTTTTTTTCTCGTCGCTTAAAAATGTGGATGAGGTCATTGTCTTAGGCCATTCGCTTGCCGAAGTTGACGGTAAATACTTCGCTGAAATAAATAAAAGCATCCAAGAAAACGCTCGATGGATAGTTGCTTTATATAGAGGTGAGGAAAAGTCAGGCAGCTTAGAAGATTATGATGTCAGAGACTCAAATATTTCTTACGTGCAGTATGAAGACATCTGAATAAAACTCCACATTATAACATATCATTCTACCCAAGACTGGCTATTGAGTCCGCTATGAGCGAAAAGCGGACAGGAACATTCTAGTTAATAGATATCAATGCTAACAAAAAAGCTCCCGATGGAGCTTTTGAAACCGCTTCCACATAATGAAATAAAAGGATTTATTTCTGGTCATGCCTACACATTGACCACGTCGAAGTAAGTAGCTCCGCGAAGCGGGCTACTTAAGATAATTTCTATGTAGTTCCATGCTATGATTTAATTTTCAAATTACAAAATCTAAATCTACAAATGCCCATTTGGGCGTAAAATTACAAAATCCTATCTATACTAATACGAAATTCTTCAAAAACTCTTCCAAGGACACGCCTGGATTATCGTTTTCTGATGAAATCATGCCTATTCTCCACTGTTCCAATATTTCCTCTTGAATTGGGTTTGGTCGTGGTAAGAAAATATAAGACTTTGGCTGTGCTTCTTCTAACCTTTGCTCTTTCCAAAGCTTGGACAATTTATAAAATAGTAGTCTGATATTAATATCTGACAGACTATACCCAATAAAAAGAACTGATTTCCCGAGAACATCAGACCTAAACTTTATATCCAAGGGAGTCTCAAACTCTAATCGTTGAAAGTAACTTGTTTCATCTAATACAATTGAACTATCGTCATCAAAGTCCCCATGAAACTTGATTATTTGCGTCTTATTATTATCTATTTTCGCAATATCAGAAACTGATGATATTTTTGTATACTCTTTACCATAGTTTGATAAGGCTGTTTCAATCCAGCGGTCGTAATTTGTAGTATATATAATAGGGAAATTAGCTTTAGCTATGTACTCGTGAACTTTAGACTTTTTGATATCTATATCGCTAGAGTGCCACATTCTATCCATCCAGCTTCTAAGAGGCCCTATCTTGCCTTTTTTCAACTTGTAATACTCAGCTAACTCTAGTGCACTACCGAATGTACGATATATATCTGGGTCATAACCTAACTCAGTTGCAATGTGATCAACCAATTGACTCCATGATGGCAAACCTAAGTTCATTGACACACCAGCACCAACAAAAAGTATAACATTTCCTTTTTTATAATCAGCAAGTAATTGCTCCATTATTTTCCTCCCTCTAATAGATATTCTTTAAATTTATCGAAAGCTTTTTTCCTCATAGATATTTCATTTTTCCTGTCCCCCATCTCAGCAAAAGTCTCACTTTCGCCATCAGGAATAAATATGCAATCCCATTGAAAATCTCGAGGGCCTTTTGGCACAGGAGATATCGTACCTTGAGTTTCACCTTCGAAAATATAGGTTTTCATTGAATCACAATAGCCGATTATTGTTTTAGCAACTAAACGAGGGTTTTCACTTGTTCCTAATAATTGTGAAAATTTATCAGCTTGAAGCTTATCCCAAAATATTTGCGTTAAGCCACCCGGAAAACCATTGAGGCTTTCTATATATAGTCCAGTATGTTCGACAAAGACCGGTCGCCCAACTAATTTAAATGCTTTTAATAATTTATCTTTAATTAACGCATGGACATTTTCAGTTTGAATTTCATCTATAGAGTGTTCAGATGCTAATACAACAACTCCTGTACCTGATAGAATTTCATTTATTTCTTTAATTTTATGTCTATTTCTGGTTATGAATCGAATGTTCATTTCACACCTTTAAGAAAGCTATATCGCTTTTGAGTTTCATACATATTATCCATGACTATAAAATTCTTGGTCTCTTGCATAAATGCGACATAATCTTCGCTCAAGCTTGAACTGTGAATAGCTGGATTATCTGAACAAATCACAAACGGAATATTATGGTTAATCATTTCGCCAACTGGATGAGGATCGATATCAGAGACTGCACCTGTCAGACGATTACTAATAGGACAAACCTCAATGCAAATGTCCAGCTCTCTAATCAAATCCATTATCTCCGGAGATCTTATAACAGCAGTACCATGTCCGATACGATCAGCTCCATAATTAATTATGGCACTCCTTATGTTATCAGCATTTCCAGTCTCACCCGCATGAATTGTTATGCCTAGTCCATATTTGTCTTTAGCACTTCTAAATAAACTTGCAGTCTCAGGTGGTGGTGTTATATCTTCATTACCAGCCAAGTCCAAACCAATCACCCCTGCTGGACATCCTAGACTTTTGTAAGCACCAAGAAGAGAACGAAGATGTTCGGGAGCATATTCACCACGCGTAATAGTTAGAATAAGCCCAGCTTGAATTTTGAATTTTCTAGAAAAAAAGTCAATATCATCTAAAACCCACTTCAATGCTTCGGAAACAGAAATGTTATTAAGGAGTGCTATGTATATAATGCTATTTCTTAATTCAACAAACTTAATATTCTCAGCAATTAGATTTGAAAATGCACTCTCAATCATAATAGATAAATCAAAGCGACTCGCAGGAATAAGCCTTAAAAACTGCCATGGCTTTAAATAATCCACTAGTGATCTTGCTGGGTGTGTTACATTCAAATCAGTATCTATATTAAAATGTTCAGGCATTTCAATAATATTTTTTTCTAGGACCCCCCTAATTACTTGAGTGCTTACCAATCCATTCAAATGAACATGTAATTCTCCTTTATCCATCATTCGAGCTTCGTAAAGATCCATTTTAATTACCTTATATATCTAAACTCTTAATTTTCTCTTTTTTACCATAGGTAATAATCTAAAATAAAGACCTTATTGACTAATCCCTCATGTACAAAATGCACACTTACTCAAAAGGATTTGGAGGCAATCTCGACCTCCATGATTTAGTTCCTGGGGATAAGCAGAAATCTAGCAGTGGATTAAAACACAGAAATAAACATAATAACCAATGTGTTACAATGATTTTTTTGTTCACATCCATTGGATCTGCTGCTGCCCGCATGATGTTGGGTGCGACGGTGCTGGCACGACCTCACCTGGTGAAACTGCAGTTAATATTCTGACACTGATGATACCGCTTCTTTGTGGTATCAGAGAAATATCGACTTGTGCGTGCGTGGGAGGCGTGATGGCATTTTGGACAGTGAAACATGGTGAGCACCTCTTAACGATTCCGATGCGTTAATTTTTCTCGTTTTATTCATATAAAACAAATGGATACATTTATTTTTCTATTCAGAAAGGGGTGTTCTTCGGGAAGGTGCAGTTGGACTTTCAATCGATGCCGTTGCAAAAGAGGCTGGTGTCAGTAAGGCAACGGTAATGTACGATCATAAGTCAAAGCAAGATTTGCTCAGCGATCTCATCAGTCGCCTTATGTCAGCAGAGGAGGAACGTGTTCAGAAAGCGATAGCGGAAAGTAATAATACCCCGCATCCCGCACTCTATGCGCTGAATTATTTCAGCCAGTAATGCTCTCAGTCATACCGAGAGAGCAGTAGTGCTAGCGGTCAGCACATCGTTAGCTAACGATACGAATATCAGGGACACCATGCATTCCTGCACAAACAAAGATTTGGATGAGATAAAAAGAGGACCAAAACTAGACAAAACACGGAATGGGGCAATAACGAGCTGGCAGAGCCTTCAGGTAATGACCGTTTTTGGCACTAAGCTATCGTAGGTCAGGCCAAAGAACAGCTTTGAGCGAGGATAGGACATTAAAGCTCTATTAGAAACTTGAGCACTGCTTTAGCCAAGCCACTGCAAACTATCTTACACATAAAAATCAACCCATAGTTAAAATACCACCGACTACGTATCTCTCTAACAGTTTTTAGGCTTATTCCCCGAGAATATTTTCAGCTGTGAACTTATGATCAAGAGAGTTTTCGACTAGTTTTTTGTATAAGAAAAATTGTTGCCTCGCATATTTTAAACCATATTGTTCTTTAATATAAAAGTATTGTTCAAAGTTGTTTTTGTATAAATCAAGTTGCTTATTGGCAATTGCAAGCTCTTTCATAGCTAGTGCATGTCTTTCACTTTCAGATAACGGCAACGCCTTAAATAAGTTAATATTATATCGCCATGGATTTTGTTCTTGCTCATATTCCCACATGGTTAAGTAGCCAGAGGAATCAAAAATATCAGTAATCTCAGTATCATATTTCGGGTCGGCAATTAAGGCCGAAGTAATATCTGGAAGTGATTGGATTTTGTCGCCTAATAATTTTCTAACAGATTTTAGTATATTATTTGTTATTTCAACTTGCTTTTTTATCGGGTCATAACTCTTAGCAAACTCAATTTCTGCTGATTCGGCTTGATATATACAATCTTTAACTTCATGTACAAACATTGAGTCAGCAATTTCTTGCGGCAAACATGCGTAACTGTTTTCAACAAGTTTTACGCCTCCCAACTCAAACGCTGTTGCCACTAAGCGGGAACAAAATTGCCTTTTAGCATCCATCTTTGTAAAAATTTTAGTGAATGCATTTACAGCGCTAACCTTAGAATAAGTAGTTCCAATTTGTGATCGCGCATAACTTATTGCTTTTTCTATTGCAATAGGATCGTCAACTCGCACAACTTTTACGTATTTAGGATCATCTATTAGTAATCGTTGTATATTTCCTGAATGGACCCCATGAAAGTCAGAATGAATATAGCTCGATTCACCAACACATAAAATCGCATGTGAGAAGTTTGAATTAGTAATCTTACAAATAAGCGAGCTATTTTTTTCATTCGAGCGAGTTAGAATGATATCGCCTAGCATTAATTTTGATTTATCTAATAGATACACTGTACTCCCTAGAAGCTTAATGCTTACATTTGAAGCTGGTTATTATTGTAGCGGAGAATCAGTTCCACAATTTTTATATTTTTCCCGCATGAAATTCACGACCAAATGGGGGCGTGGTTCTAGTACTATCGAAAAAATTATATTTATTGGTGATATGTCCGGCTCTATCCACATCCAAAATTAGATATGTATCTCTATCATAACCACCTTTTATATTCCAGTTAATATGATTGGTTATTAGACCATGTTCATATGAAATGACTTTCCTTTTGTTGTCTCTCTAAACTAATCAACTAATTCAAACCTAGGATAAAGTATACCTTGTTGGAAGGTCTGCTCCTGGCACCAAGCTGCCTGTCAGATTATGTTATACTCTATGCAATAGATTAGTGTTTTATACTGATGTAATTTTACTTTGATAATCTTATAAGTACTATTTTAGCAGACACCTTGTTCTAAATGAGTACACCGCTGAGTACAAAATAAATAACTTAAAATTAAATTATTATAAATCAAAATGATACGACATAAATTTAGGTTTTAATGTGTAATAAATAGCTTTATTATTATTTAGTATTATTCGGTTTTCTTCACGTTTAAATACTAACAAAAGCAGCATAAACTCTACGAGACTTATCGAAAGTTTATGCTGTTTTATTTTATAAAAAATAACTTTAATATAATTTAACATCTAATTTATGCATTAAATTTGCATCCCACTCATTTAATGAGTTTTTACTTAAAAATAAAATAGATTATATATTGATAATCAAAAAAATAATAAAATGCGTATATTTCAATAAAAACAATTTATTACATTTTAATCATTATAATTTCCCATTAAATAGTTTCATTGCAATTTTTTACAACGAAAGTGCCCAATTAATACGTGTTGAGCAACAGACAAATCACCCTTATCGCCAATTTGGATGGACTGATGCCGGTGTTATGGCGTGGCATAGCGATAAATATGGCTTGCGCAGTGAATACCGCTGGGCACTTTCAGAAGATAATCTTTGGCGAGTGATTGAAAACAAAACGAGCGAAGGCGAAAGCTATCGTCTTGAATATGATGATATCAACCTCACACGAACGGCATATTGGCACGATGGTTCAACCTCATTTTGGCAACTTAATCATGATCACCAAATTATTCATTATACCGACCGTACAGGCATTAAAACGGCGCTAATTTGGGATGAGTTTGGATTACCTTGCGGTTGTCGCAATGCGTTGGGTCATACACATATTAGTGAATGGGACGCATTGGGCCGACTACTCAGCATAACGGATGGTAATGGTAACCAAACGCGTTGGCAATATCAGAATGAACGCGAGCGCCTTATCACTGTATTTTGGCCGGATAACACAGAGTCGCGTTTAGCGTATGACAGTTTGGGGCGACTGGTTGAAGAAGCTCACTTAGGCGACAGAGTCTTCACATCCGCACCACGCACAATATTACTCGACTATGATGCGGCGGGGAACCTTGCCAAACGAGAGACTTTAACTGATCGCTATCAATATCAATGGGATAGTATGAACCGCCTATTGGTCGCCAGCAAACAACCTAATCAACGTGGTCTTGAAATGGGTTTGCAAGCGAATCAAGTCCACTTTACCTACGATGCACTTGGCCGCATTATTCGTGAACAAACAGGCGACGATATCGTCGAATTTAATTATGATGAACTCAATAACCTAAGCCGTCTGACGTTACCTCAAGGTGACAGCCTCAACTGGCTCTATTACGGCTCCGGACATACCACTGCCATCAACCACCTTATTGACGGTCGCTCACAGTTAATTACTGAATTTGACCGTGACGACCTACACCGTGAAATCAGTCGAACTCAAGGAGCTCTCACCCAATATCGGCAATACGATAAACTGGGGCGAACCATTAGCACTTTCAGCTCTCGTGATAAACAGCACCCGTTAAATGGCATTACCTTATGGCGTAAGTGGTTTTATGATCCCCTAGATAATCTTGCGCCATGGAAGACACCTATCGAGGTTGGGTATAATACCTGTATGACTCAGAGCAACGTTTAAAAAAAGTCGCCAGTAGTGAAAACCTTGATACCATGCTGTTTTACGATCGCGCAGATAATCTACTTGAGCGTCCGCAATCAGAAATTGATGCTGAACACTCCCCTAGCACTAAAGACAGTTTTCTATTCATGGGGACAAAATTATAGATTTTAGCCCCAATGATAATATTACAGCAATTGCTCTGTAATATATAAAGGAAACATAATATGGCGTTCCCTTTTTGAATAAGATTAAAATAAATTACTTATATAATGCATTAATAATTATGCTACTTTTTAGTGAACCTTTTTCAACAATTTGAGATTGAGCATATGGTTTTGCAAAAAAACTAATATCAAATTGATTATTAAGATCTGCACTAAAACTTTTATTCACTCCAGATAGATTTATTGGGCTTGAGTCTGCCCATGATAAATAAATTCCTACACCAGATAAATTGGTTTTAAGTTCACCACCAATACCATTATTTAATGCACCTTGGCTACCAGGCTTAACTTTGATATCAATATGCTCAGGTTTAAAACCACTTTTTTGGCAATCAACAATAAATTGTGTTTTTACGGCTGGTTGATTACCAGCTAATAAATTACTTTCGTTGATAACATCAAAATCTACTATTTTATTAAATCCTTTTCCATTATTAATATCACAAGTGATTCTAACTACATCCAAAGAAATTGTTAATTGAGCATCAGGTAAGATTTCATCTGATAAACTTGGTTGAGGAAAATTACTTAAACAAGTAATAATAAAATACATATATATTTTTTTATTCATACAAAAACTCATATCAGATATATTTTATTTTGATAGTTATATGGGTATTTCCATTACCCAAATGAACGGACTTTCCTCCTAATGGAAGTACAACTGGTTTTATTTTAAGTTTAACTTTCATCAATGAAGCATCCGTTTTTTTAAAAAAAAGTGCCTTCCCCATTGGTACCCCTTCACCAATAGCACCTATTTGTTCATCTTCCCACGACACAAAATAGCCAAGTGTGGTATTTTTTGAACCAATATAACCCACACTACCCATGGTTAAATGAGGATTAGCAGGTTCAAAAAGTATTGTAACTCTTTGTGGCTTAATTGTGCCTGTACAATCCAAAAAGAGTGTTGAGTGCCCTTCAACTTCACCCGATAAAATAGTCGCTGTATCAACTGCTCCAAAAGTAACATTGTCAACAGTAGCGGGTAAGCATGTAGCTATTTTTACATTCATACTAAATTGCGATTGAACAGCACCGCCAATGATTGAGGTTGCATTTAACTCAGAGCCATAACAACTTCTTGTGATAAAGATTAACAGGCTGGTAAGCAATATAGATTTGCACATAGTCCCTCAACTAATTGAAAGTTAGTTTAATGTTTAACGCCGTATTTGCTGCACCAGGAGAAACAGTCTCCCCAAGAGCAACAGGTTTAACTTTGATTGGAATAGTAAAACTTTCTTGCGTTGGCTTGTTTGTTGGGGTAATTGTACTGCCATTAATAGTAATTGCTGTATCCACAGGTTTAACGGTCGAATCTCCCCACTTAAGTTGATAACCCACCGTTGAATTTAATTTAGTATTAATAATGCCATTTGCTACATCTTTAACACCATCAGCCGCCGTAAATGCTAATGTGTAATTAGTCATTTTTGTATCGCATACAATAGCCAATGATATTACCTTCTCTGCGACAGCTCCTTTTTTAATATCACCCGCGCTTTGGTCACCAAATGTCACATCACCAACCGTTGTACTGCAAGAGGCTTTCACTGTCATACTTAAATTTGAAGTGACTGTTCCACCAGTAACATTAGAGGTGAAACTTGTTGCTCCAACATAAATAGGAAATAAAATAACGCTAAACATAAAACAAGATTTTTTTACCATCGTTAACTCCATTTAATTTAACTTTATATTAATCGTTAATGCAGTATTAGCCGGCCCAGGGATTGGCTGAGTGGATAACGCAACAGGTTTTACCCTTATCGGAATAGTAAAATTATTGGTTTTTGGCTTTGTATTCGGAGCTATTGCCACATTATTAATAACTACAGCACTATTAATGGGTTTAACCGTGCTATCTGCCCAAGAAAGTTGATACCCCACAGAACTATTATCTTTAACCTTAATGATCCCTGTTGTGGCATTATTCACACCATCTTTACCAGAAAAACTGAGTGTGTATGCAGGTAATACAGCATTACACGTAAAAGAAATATTTATATTTTTTCCTGCAATAGTATTCATTTTTACGTCACTAGCGGTTTGTTCACCAAATGCGACGTCATTAACAGACACTGCACAAGAAGCATTATTTATCAACGTCATCGATGTTGGTGCACTAAGAGCAACGCTTTCCTTTTGTAACGTATTGCCCATTTGACCAATTCGAGAATAATAATTACGTTTCAACATATAGACAGGATTAATAACCGTTTTTCCTACAGGTGGCTTTTTTTGTAAATAAACAACGCCTGAATCAGTACCACCACCGGGACCTGTTAAATTGGTCCAGCCAACCCCAGATATTTTATAATCAAGAACTAGTAGCCAAGAAGAATTAGCACAACTTCCCGTTGAACGAAAACGCAAGTATCCATCTGGTGAATTTTTATCAACTGTACCAGTAGTCGGGCATAATGTTGGTGATGATCCATATTGATCAACAATATAAATATAATTTCCATTTGTATTTCCCGCCCCACTATTAGCACGTAGACATTGACCAGCAACGTTTATAGGGGCGTCTGGCGCACCAAAAGAATAAAGCTTATCTCCCACTTTTTTATTTGTAATATCTATTTGGGCTGGAAAATTATATTTGATTGACACATTCCGACATCGAGCAGCAGAAGTATCCATAGCAATAAAAAATAATAATAGCGTGAAATAAAATGATTTATTTTTCATTTTTACTTCCTTAATTAAGCTCAATAACACGTCTAGCACCATAATCATCAATAGCTTCAACGGTTACTTTACCTAACAATGGGCGCTGCACATTTACCTCACTGAAAGGTGGAAATAAACTAATAGATTGCTCAATGTCTTTTGACAAGACCAAAGGATTATTATTGACTGACACTTGAGTTAATGCAAAATAGTAAGGTGTAGGATTCTTTAAAACTGAACCACTATATGTCAGACTTTTTTCTGCATCCTCGCGTTTTTCAGCTAAAATCTTAGGGCGATAAATCAGTTTAACTTGTGTGTTTAATGCAACAGCAAGCACATTACTGTCATCGGCAGAAGAAATTGGCGGGATTTCCTGAATATTGAGCCAAAACAATGATTCCCTATCTTTAGGTAAAATATCATTTACATATAGCAAGCGGATTAATTGTTTTTCTCCTCCAGTTATTTTGAATAAATTAGGTGCAGGAATAAAGAACACTTCATTCCCATTAAGATTATCAATCCAAACTTGGCCACCATAGGTTTTATCACTATTATTCTTAACTTCTATCGCGATATTCTTGCGACCTTCATCATAAATAAAGCGAGTACCATTAAGCGTAAACGCTGAATATGCTTTAAAACAGGTTAATGACGATATGATTAAAGCAAAAACAAATACTATTCTATTCATTACATTCAATTTCCATAATTTTATGATCATTAGATTCTACTTTC
>UMGS01000947.1_pt1 | contig 12305 bp, 18 predicted proteins | sample 1965341 | NCBI WGS metagenome assembly UMGS01 (sample SAMEA4836079, study PRJEB28245) | human gut metagenome | biome: gut microbiome; material: fecal sample | place: Denmark | collected 2008 | reverse complement strand
TGCCGCCAAAGGTGGAGATTTTTCGTAGAAAAATACTACCTGTGTCTTGATAATCTGGAAGTCGGAACAGACACTGTCGGACACTGTTTTTGAAAACAAATCTGGTCTGGTGGAAGCAAAAAATCAAACCAGACCATCCCACATCCATAACCTTAACATAAATACAGTAGCAAAAACAAGAACTCCGCTCGGCTGAAAGCCTACATCTACGCTACACAATACACAAGACTCCATAAACAGAGACACACTCACATCCACAGACCTATTCAGACCACCCGCCAGAGAAAAGAAAAACTAAGGTGGGAAGAAAACATCATAGACGCCAGTCAGCCCCAATGAAAATACCCCCGCGGCACTCCTACGGAGTGCTTTTTTTAATATAGAGACTGAATTTTTGATACAACAAGAAAACAACGAATTCCTGTAAATTTTATCCGTTTCCCTTTTTTCTTTCTTCTTTTGTTTGTTCTCTGATTCGCTCTGTGAGGTCTTAACCGCTTCTATTTCGGTTTTTATCTCTTCTACGTTACTTTCTATTTCTTCTGTTGATTCCTCGTTTACAGGGCGTTCCTGTGGCTTCACAGTGGCTTTCACTACTGCAATATCCCTTTGATATGTAGCCCTGCTAATCTCTAAAATCCTACAGATTTCTTTTCTGTCCATTCCCTGTTTTAATAATTCAGAAATCTGTTTCCTGCGGTTTGTAACAAGTTCTTTCTTTGTAATTTTCCCTTCTTTTTTTAAGCGTGTCAAATAAGCCTTACGGTTCGATGTTTTTTTGCTTATTTTTGTAAGACTGTGCAATTCTTTCGATTCTTCTTTTGTAATTTCTAAAACCTGTTTTATCTTCTTGGCACTGTACAGATAAGTCTCCCCATCTTTTAATTTTTTCTCTGCACTATGGGTACGTGTGATTACATAATTTTCATTAAGCGGTACATCAAAAGTCGCATTGAATTCTAATGTCTTTTGCAGTGCTTCTTTTGCATCACCAATCAATTCCTGCATCCATAAACGGTACAGGAACAATCCTACTTCCCTTTTGCAGTCTTCGCCTTTCCTCATGGAAAACAGGCATTCCAAATCTCGAATACGTGCCTTTAAAACTTCTTCTTTTCTACTTTGGTTCTTTTCTCGGTATACCTTATGTGCATGGAAAGAAGCAATCTTGCTTTTTTTCGGATTTTTCTTTCCAGAATACATTGCAATAAACTCTTGTGTGGCATGGTAATCTGTAAAATCTGGAAGGTCTACCCCATGCTTTTCTGAAAGAACAGATGCAAAATCCCTCATTTTCTGCGTAGCTTCCCCATATGGATAGACTACCCCTGTCTTTTCCTTTTTTGCGGCTTTCTTGCTTCCTGCATTATATTTAATTCCATATTCAGTTTCAATATCATAAATGCTGTAGGTTAAATCGGAGAAATCCAGAATTTTCACGGCAGTATTACTCTTACTGTTTACCGAAAAAGGTACACGTAAGATTCTGGCTGCATCTGTACAACTGCTGTCTGCTCCTAACGGAAGACACTGCTCCACAAGGTATTTTTGTACCCTGTTCCATCTTGGTAATGCATTTCTGTCTTCATTTCGCAGTTTATAGATAAGATACAGTCCTCTACCGCTGTCAATGACGAATGTTGGATAAGGGATTTTAGAACCAAAATAATCTTCTTCCAGTTCACAAAGTACACTTTCCTTTGTTCTGTTTGCTTTATAACAGTCAATATCTACATAGCAGGTATTTAATCGTTTCAAATTCTTTTGTTCACGGCTAATTTTTTTCCCTTTAAAAAAGAATGTGTTCATACTAACATAAGCATCCAAAACACCAGAAAATGCAGTTGTAACAATATTATTTGTACTGTAAAATTCTGTGTAAAAAGAATCCTTATGGCTTATCCTACATTTTGCAGTATATCCCTTCACATCACCGTATAGATAGGAAAGATAATCGGAAGCTGTCTGGAAATCTTGAATCGTTCTGTAACTTGTTTTAGCACTTATCCCAAGCATTAAAAAAACACTCCTTTCTGACTGTGTACATACTGTGAAAGGAATGTTTGCAAAAAAATTTGATTTACCCGTTGACAACTCGTATTATCCATGTTACTATAAATACGAATTGAATATGAATTTTGAGGGTAAAAGAATTGGTTTTTTTGCGGATTCCTTTCTTTTATCGGCAACAGCAGTAGAAGTCGTGAGCTACTGCTGTTTTGTTTTGCATTTATGATACTTATTATACGGAATATACGTTTTTTTGTCAATAGTTTCTTTAAAATTTGACAAAAAAATGGAAGAAGCGTTCTTTTTAAAAAGAACGCTTCTTCTCCAATGTAAAGAAAAATTATACATTCCAGACCTTGTGAAAAAAGTTGAGGAACGTTATGTTAATCCGGGCTATGCCCGTTTTTTTCTCAACAACATATTCAAAACTCTTTCGTACAATTCTTCTCAAAAGATTCCAAAATTTTCATTTCCTGTTGTTGATACGATTATACTATCATATTGTACCTATTTTGTCAATACTCTTTTCAAGTTTTATTGGATTTCATCATCCAGTAATTTTTCAAATTCCTGTTTTGCTTCCTGCATTTCCATATCGGAACGAATGTTGTCAATAATGATTCCTTCCCCCTCTTCTTTGCAACGGTATAGTTCAATCTCAAATTGGCTTCCGCTGTTCGGTTCTGTGGGAAGCAAAGCAATATACTGTTGTTTTCTGCTTCCCACTTCAAATACGGTGAGGATGCGGTAAGAATGTTCTACTCCTGCTTCGTCTTTGATTTGTAATACTAATTCTTCATCTTCCATCTTATTTTTCCTCCTTTTTAATTTTGTATCATTTTAACCAAAGCAATCCCTAATAGATGCACTGGGTAAAACCAATAATAAAACTGTTTGGATAATCGGTATCTGGCATCATACTTTTGCAAAAAAAGAATCATGGGGATGCTAAAAATGGAAACTATTTGCATAAATGCCATGCCAGAACCATTTTTTTGTATTATGTAAATCCCCCATAGTGCTGTAAGCCACGTAAACGCCTTGTAGGGGGCTTTTTGCCTTACAAGGTATAAATACATAGGTAACGGCATTAAAACCCCGTATACGCCGTAATCTGCCCTCGTTATTGTTGCACATACCAACAGGAAAATGGAAATCACTGTCTGATATACTATATTTTTCCCCTTCCCATCAAGAACATCCAACAGCAATAGGGAAAACAGCCATGTAAGCCCGATATTCCCATTCCATCCCTCTTGGAATAAAAGCTGATATGGAATTTGGGAAATGACAGAAAACACCCCCATATTGAACAGGTAATTTTTCATCGTTCCCTTTTCTTTTGCATGGAAATAGCCACGGGCAATCCCATATGCAAAGAAAGGCATTGCAAACCGTCCTACGATTCGTAACACCTCTATTTCTGGAAAGAAAAACAATCCAATATGGTCTATGAGCATTAGGATACAGGCAATTGTTTTAATCATTACTTTTGTCCTCATTTAAAAGAGAACAGCAGACATGGAAAATACATTCATATATTCTTTCCATGTCTTCCTGTTTTAATTTTCCTAATATCTTTCTCTTTTCCTCATTTTTATGTTCTGTCGATACCTTGATATAATCTTCTATCGTTACAACCCCTCGTTTTTCCAATCTGGAAAAATAGGATGTTGGATGGAATGCTTTCAGCATTTCCGAAACCTTCTCTTTTCGAACTGGCTCAATGAATTCCCAAAACACCTTCCATTTTGCATAAAATTTCAGAGATTTTTCGTACTGCCTACAATTATATACCACTGTTTTTTTTGAAAGTTTTGTAACATCTGCAATTTCACTAAGACTTTTGCAACTGTTAATCTCTTCTAATATTTTCTTTTCTTTTTCATTTGATGGTTTTGTCAAGCATTCTGGGAAATCTGCGTTTCGGTAATAATATTTATTAAAGTTATTATTCTTTTTAAACCCAAATACATAACGCAGACAATCCTGTATCAATTCTTTATCTATTTCTGGCTTGCTGTTTCGGATGGATGTAAATCTTTCATTCCAATTCAGCCGCATACGATAATCTGAACGCCAATCCATACTTCCCCCTCCTTTTACTCAATGTATTGTGCATTTAATGCCCTTTTTCCCTCGGTGATTCCTGTTTGATATGCTTCACTGTCATGTGATTTTAAAGTTGCTGTTGTTCTTGTTGCGGTCGAAAGAATCTGGTCTTCAAAATTTGATTCCACTTTTTGAGGAACAACCAGTGCAAGTGCAGTACAGTTTTTTTCCAAAGCTGATTTTACCCCCATATAAAATCCTGTATAAAAACTGGAAAGTGAACCAGAAGTATCATATCCCTTTTTCTTTTTTTCTGCAACATAAGATTTTCCTAATTTGTCACATACATTGACAAGATAGATGAAAACTCTTCTTGCAATCACTGCATCTGATTTGAACCCAAAAAAGATATAACGGTTTGAACCAAAACGATAACTTTTACAACGATAGCTTTCTGCAACTACATTTGCAAGAAGTCCTCTCCATTTTATTGTGCCTTTTCCTTTTATATCCGCACATACATGTTCAATTTCTTCTTCTTTTTCTTCCCCTGTCACATCTGCAATATCCAGATTGTATTTTGCAAGCAATTCCTGTACTTTCATGCTTGCCGCAATTGCTTCCTGCTCACTTGGATTTTTTTCTAAATCTGCCAGTGCTAATAAGCGATTGACTCTGCTAATAATCTTCTCAATCTTTTCGTTGGATTCTGTTCCCGTTTTCAATTCAAATAAATCCAACTCTCTATATGAAAACTGAAAGACAACATCCCCTCTGATAAGCCTTGCATTGGAATAATTAAGAAATAGTTCCTTTTTTTTATTTAGCAGATTTTTCCAACGGTTGACAGGTCTTAATATTACATTGACTCCAGTCTCCCCATTTAGAAAATGCACATCTCCATAAATCATATTCAGCATTCCATAATTGCTCTGGCTTCTGCTTGACAGTGCAAAATCCCCTCTTCTCAATTTAATTCCCTGTTGCATTGCATATTCTATCACTTTATCTACTGCAATAAATTCATATTTCCTCTCCATATTGTTTCCTCTCGTTCCATTGTATATTTCTCTTTACACTAATACAATACCATATTGTACCTATTTCGTCAAGAGTCATTCATATTCACCGTGAGGACTTTGTATGCAGCATTGCCAGATTTTTTATTTTTTGTGGCGTATCGTATTGCAAGTAAACACTATCTATCTTACGTTCATATTCTTCGATTGTCGGAATGATTGTTAAGTCATCCAATTCTTTTTTTAAGTCCTTTTGAAACTTCTGTTCCAAAGGAATACGATAAATTTCCTGTACAAATCCATTACTGCTATCAGCAATGACTAAGGATAACTGTATTTTATTCTGAACTGCAATTTCCTTCTGCATGAAAAGATATGGCGGAATCGGGCATTCTATCCAGTCCATCCCCTCAAATTTGAAACACAAAAATGCCACTCCATTTATTTTCGTGAATGTCACTTCAACTTCCTGCATCTGTTGGAATTTCTGTATAATTTCCAATTTGGGTTTTGGAAAAAGAATAAATAAAAGCAATCCTGCTTTCGCATCACACTCCAAAAAGAAGCATTTTTGATTGACTTTCAATCGTTCCATGAATGTTCCACGCCTTAACCCTGTTTCTTTCTTTTCTGCTGTTTTTTCTTCTGTTTTCGGCGGTGTTTCTTTATCTGTCTTCTTGATTATTCGCTTAACAATATATTTTTCCACTTTTCACTGCCACTCTCCTGCTTCACCATGTATTTGTAACAAACCGTCTGCATTTCATACTCCACTTTGCCGGAACGTTCATTAAGTAATTGATGGTTTTCTGGTGTTTTGCTTTTTTTAGATTCTGTTTTTAAATGCATGATAGCCACTTTAAAATAATAAATATCTTCTAAAAACTGTTTCAATATCGGAGCATCAAAATTGATAGAAACGGTTTCGTCTTCTTCAAAAAACTGTATTTTTGCTTTTTGGGAGACTGCTATTAAAATTTGTACCATATCTGCTTCCGATGTGACCAGTGGAAGTTCTGGAAAGATGCATAACGCTTCCGTAAGTTTTCTCCAGACTCTTTCTGATGGCAATTTTTGTCCATTCTCAAAGTTCTGAATCCATCCAACCGTTACATCTGCTTTCTGTGCAAGTTGCCTTTCTGACATATCACTGGCTGTTCTGTAAAACACAAGGATGTCCTTTTTAGACGAAAATTTATATTTTTGTGAAACACATCTTGCGGTGCTGATTGTGCAGGTTTCTTTTCTAAAGAATTGTGTCAAATCCTCTCCTGCTTTCTGTTTTGCGTTCCATTTTTTTAGGAACATATTTAAACATGGATATTGAAACGTAAGCAGGATTTCCCCTGTTTCAGAACGTTTTAACAGCACTTTTCTTTCACGTAGTATGGTATATAGATATGGAAATAAACCTTCATAGGTGTCTGTTGGTATTTTATCCAGTTCATATGGGCTGACCTTTAAAGCATTTGCAATTCTCCTTTTCACTCTTTCAATCGGAATTTTTACATCCGATTCGTATGTTCCTAATCGGAACACAGGAATGTCTGTTAATCTGGAAAGTTTATCTAAACTCATTCTTTTTTCTTCTCTGTAAAATTTCATATTTTGTCCAAATGTCATATCGTGTTTACCATTCCTTCCTTTTCATTTTTTACCAAAATGAAAACTTCCAATTTTCATTCTACCACCATTCTCCCTTTTCATTATAATGCCACCAGTTACCGCTTGTATACTCAATGCAAAGATTTCCGTTATGGTCAAACCATATTTTCTCAATCTCTCCATTCTGCCAGTCTTCTACCGCTGATTTATGCACTTCCGACAATTCTACTGCCAGTTTTTTCATCATATCTTGCGTCTTCTTATATTCTGAGATTGTCTTTGTTCCTTTTATGACTGTTTTCATAGTATCACTCATTTCTTTTAATTTTTCATTTTCATCTGCTTGAACTGAACATAGATAACATACAGGTATATTTAAAGCATTTGCAATTTTTTGAATCTGCTCTTGTTTTGGATTTCTAATTCCTAATTCATATTTTCTAATAGTTGCTTCTCCTATTCCGCAAGTTTCACCAAGGCTTTTTTGAGTCATATGATTTAACATACGAACTCTTTTAATTTTCTCTCCTATAGTCATAAAATATTCCTTTCTATCGAATTTGAATATTTTCAATTTCTTGTTAAAGTTTTAATATCTTGAACAGCTTCTGCAACTTCATTTATATTTTTACAGTGACTGAATTTGTCAGCTATAAGGTTTAAAATTACTGAAATTTGAGTTTGCTCTTCTTTTAACTTTGCTTGCTCTGCTTCTAACTTTTTAAACTCTGCTTTAAAATTTTTATACTTTATTTGTTTAGGTTTTTGATTGCTTTCACTTGGATAAGTAAGTTGCCACCATTTAAAATCAAGTTTAGAAATTTCACCAGACTTCACAGCTTCTTGTTTTTCATATAATTCTTCCAACAATTCATTAACGATGTTATCTTCAAAGATTATTCCGTAATTATTTTCTATTTCTATTACTTTCACACCAAATTCCGTTTGTATTTGCATTTCATAGAGCATAAACATAATTTGTGTCTCATCTTCTATAACTCTGGTGTTGATTTCGTATTGTTTAATTTGTCCTTCTGAAATACCAGTTAAGGAAGCCAGTTCTTTTTGAGTAACATCTGCTAATGTACGAGCAAATTTTATTTTTTCTCCAACGGTCATACTCTTTTCCTCTTATTCTTTTATTGAAAATTTAGCTTGCCACAGTGCATAGTCATTTTCAGAAAGTTCACCAGATTTCATAAGTTTCCGTTTTTCATACCATTTTTTTACCCCTTCATTGACGATATTATCTTTGAATAATATTCCATAGATATTATTTTTTTCATCTATCTGTATTACTTCCATTGAACACCTTCTTTCCAAATCAAATAATAACTGAATAATATCTTCCTTTGTTTCCATATGATGATTTACAAAAAAAGATTCCGAAACATCTAAAGCATCACAAAAATCTTTCATTTTATCTTTTCTTGGAGTTCTCACATCGGATTCATATTGTCGTATTCTGTCATTGGAAAGCCCGATTAACTCTCCTAACTCTTTTGTGGTTAGCCCACTTAAAGAACGTGCTAATTTAATCTTCTTCCCTATAGTCATATTTTGTTCTGCACTTGCAGGATTAGTATTTCTATACTTATTACGGGCTTCCATAATACACCCCATAGAAAAATCATCAATATGACCATATTGACATAAATCTCTTGCAAGCATGAGTTCACTATATAAATGATAATATAATTTGTTCTTTTCGTCATCTGGTGCTTTGTACAAAACATTACACAGTTTAATCAATTCGTCTGGTGATAACCGAACCACAACCTCTTTATCTTTTGAAACATTATGAACCTGCATAAAATACCTCCTTTTATTAAGATGCAGTTTATATTTATTGCTCTTCATCATAAATGTATATCCCAAGTTTACTCCCAAGCCAATCAAGACCTTTTCTTGTAAGCCAAAACATACAACCATCATATCTATTTCTCTTACCCTTTTCTGCATATCCGAGTCTCCATAACTCTGTCCATATATCTATATCTCTGCCACCTGCATCATAGTAATTTCTGTATGGTTTGTACCATTTTTTCCCGTGTCTTGTATATGGATTCTTTCTATCAAGACCAACGCAATGTTTCGCCAGTTCAATACACCTATCTTCTTTCACCATTTTACCTTTATAATGCCCTTTCTTTCTTATATTCCCTTACATATCGGAAAAACGTATCTTTGTTTAAGCCTAACTTTCTTTGCAGTTCCAGAGTGCCAATTACACCTATTAAAACTTGTTCATACTGTTTTGCAAATTCCTCTTTACTCATACAACGTGGTCTTCCATACCTGCTCCATTCCCCTTTCGCTTTCATAGCTTCGATTCCCTCTCTTTGACGCTTCTGTTTTCTTTCCAATTCTGTCCTTGCAATCAAGTCATAGAAAGAAATCAGCATATCATTGATAAAAGCTAAAATCATTTGTGCCATTGCATCATTAAAAGAAGTTATATCGATTTTTGTAGTCGGAATATCAAGAAATATAATACGGACTCCTTTTTCCTTGAAATATTCCAATTCCTTTTTGGTCTGGTCTGCCCTTCCCAAACGGTCATATTCTGGAATGACCAGTGTATCTCCACTACGCAACACATCTTCCTTTAACACAATGTATCGTGGACGAAAATAATCTTTCCCCGTTTGCTTGTCTTCATATATTTTTTCTAATGGGTATCCATTCTCTCTACAGAAGTCTTGAATGCTTTTTCTTCCCCTTTCTAAGTTTTGCTCTTTACTACTTACACGGTTATATCCGTAAAAACGTCCCACTCTATCACATCCTTATAGTTGTAAAATTGTACTAATAACTTTTACAAGTTGTAATAGTACATTTGTGTACATTTTACAATTATTTTAGGAATATGACCAGTATACTTTCAAAAAGTATGCTTTTTGCAACCTACCTTTTGAAACTTTTATTTATTCACCGTGAGGAATTTCTATTTTTCTCCTTTTATTTGCTTTTATCATTTATTATTATAAAAACTTTTTCTAACATCCAACAAATGAACATTAAAGGAATTGCACAAATAGCAATTGGGAATAATTGTTTCCATAAATGCAATCTGTTAAACAAGATAAGAAAGACACATGGATATAAACAAGACAGGATGCTCTCTGGAAAAGGTATCTTAGACGTAATTATTATATATCCACCCTTTAAAATAGTATAGAATGCGGTACAGGATGACAATACAATTCCCACCATTTTTTCGTATTCTTCAAAGGTTATGTTTTGAGGAATTTCTATTAGTGATTGTACAGGAACAGAAGTCACTCCGTACAATGCAATGATTCCAAATACACATCCTGTTCCTATAACAAACATACAGTATTCCATACAAATCTTATATACGAATTTTACTAACTGTTTCATTCAAATCTCCTTTACGCTGAAAGATGTCCATTTTTCCAAAGCGACCATAATTTGTCATCTTGATTCTTCATGGACTCTTCGTATACATTCTGCTCTTCTTCTGTTTTACAAAATCTGCATACATCATCTGTTGAACAATACAGTTTCCTTAATGCTTTACAACTGTCTTTTTCTTTATCATAAAAAACACATTCTTTTTTTATTTCAGCCATGCCATCCGATTCCTTTCCTTGTTTTCATCCTGCAAACGGTGACTTTTTAACGCATTTCACTATATCTCTCAATTTATGTTTAGCTTGCTCTATTTTTAAGCTATTTGATTCAAAATTCTGATAAAGCACATCCCCTTGATAATAAGTGATGCTTTCTATCCAACGGAATTTCTCAATACAATCATCGGATGCTAATATCATATATTCATGCCTATTTATACCAAACAACCTGTACAAATCAAATCCATCACGAATAATCTTGCCATTACACAGAATATTCTTATATACAATTGCACAGTTTATCAGATTTTCGCATCCATCTTCATACAAAATCGTGTCAAGCACTTTATTATTCACTTGACAAATCGCATGATTCTCGTCAAATAAAATATATTCATTCCGCCTTATTCCATTGATTATCTTATCGTGTTTTTCTATCTTTAATAATTTGTTTATTTCCGTTCTATTAACTTCCATTTTCATAGTATCTATGATTTCATTCCATCTTTTTTTCTTATGTTTTTCTTTAAAAAAATTCGTCCAAAAAAAATTTATTATTGTCAGAAAAATACCAACTCCTAATGCAAACACAATCCGTTCCGAATTATCCATAATTTTCACCTCAACCTTATACTAAAATAATTGTTCCACGGCTTTCAAAAAAAATAATTTCGCTTTTTCTTTTACTCACCGTGAAGAAAAAGATTATGATATCCCTTGCTGGATACCAAGGAACACTATACTCAAAGTAATGCCACCAACCATATACGTGAAATTAGAATTATCCCATTTTACATCCCCTGTAAAATACTTTGAAATTTTATACCCACCTTTTACTGCAAGTATAATTCCCATTAGCATCACGCCAAAACAAATACCTCTTACAAGACTTAAACTTTCCATTTTTCTTCAACCTCTTTTCTTACATCAAACCACTTTGAAAAAGCTGTCTTTGTGTTGCATTCATCCCATCTTCCCCGACATTTTTATGGCATTCATGGTCTGGATATTGAGTAATTAACTGATTATAAATTTTTCTTCCCTCTTCTGCTTCACAGACCGAACCGATATACACCAAAGAAGAATGCGGCTTTCCAATCGGACAGCAACGAACAGAATTCGTGATATGACGCTCTCTCACGAACTGATGAAAAGAAGCTAATACCTCCGCATATTCTTCTTTACTTTTTACACCTTGAAAATGCATTGCATTTTCCTTGCTAAACAGCACTGCAAAATCATCTGACAAATCAATGATGCTATCTTTAAATTTCACCCAACAATGATGAATTGGGATTGCATCATCAACAAAAAGCCATCCCACATAGGTTTCTGCTTCATACCCGTTAAATACCAGTGTATCCGCAATCAGTCTGGAATTTTGATAACAGTGTCCTATTTGATATTCCACACTGTCAATCAGAGCCAAAACTTTTTCATCCTCTAGCACTTCTGTATTTTCCTGCGTGAAGACTTCATATTGTCCATTCAATGGATAATACGAAGTAGGAATTATCACACTTCCCTCAAACTTCTCGTTTGCATATCTTTTTACAACCACCTTTTCTTCTTTGCAATTGATTTTAATACTCATATTTCACCTTTCCTTGTAATCATTCTTTACCTGCAAATCTTGGAACAAAAAACCCAAAATCTTTTGCCGGAAATGTATCTCTTTTAATATGATTTTGAATCCCACAAAAATCATGTTTAAAATTAAAATCATCTGCATTTAACCAATCATCCAACCTCAAATTGAATTTCTTGTCTGCACTCTCAATATCCATCAATGCATCTATCCTATCCCCTTGAATAATTCCCATTCCCCCTGCTCTATTGCAAATTTCTACATATTTTTTTAATAATTTTTCTTTTTTCATATTCTTTTCCTCGCTTTCTGTCTTTTTTAAGGTTCAAAACACTTCTTATCTTTATGTTAATATAATACCATATTATTCCTATTTTGTCAAGGAATATGTTGCATTTATTTTAAAATTCCCCTCTTGCAATCCGCTCCCCAGAA
>UMGS01009261.1_pt1 | contig 12306 bp, 12 predicted proteins | sample 1965341 | NCBI WGS metagenome assembly UMGS01 (sample SAMEA4836079, study PRJEB28245) | human gut metagenome | biome: gut microbiome; material: fecal sample | place: Denmark | collected 2008 | reverse complement strand
TGCCGCCAAAGGTGGAGATTTTTCGTAGAAAAATACTACCTGTATCTTGATAATCTGGAAGTCGGAACGGACGGAATACCCCTGTGACGCTCCCTGTTACGATTTTGGCGAATCCCCTCCATCATGCTATAATATTTATTCATTACGCAAAAAAAACACGTTCTACAAGAGTGTGAAAGACTGTGAACATGTTTCTTTAAATTGTGTTTATACAAATTGTATTAACGCTAAACATTGTCAAATTCTTATTCCTTAACTTTACATTAAAAGGATTTCAATCCATGCAACCATGTAGATTACCTCATTCTCTGACTCCTGTTCTTCTGTATGCATTTCAATCCATACAATCATGTAGATTGCATCCGCAAAAATACACAATTATGATATTTATTTTTATGCAATTTGCATGACATTATGTTATGGTTGTAAAAACAATATCAATTTTCAGAATGATAAAACCAAACTACTTATTGATTTCTTTTACCTACTTCGGTGCGAATCTTTCTGTACATTTATGTGTACTTCATATTCGCATCATGGCGGCGTTGAACCTGCAACCATATATTTTATTTATTTTTCATTATTTTCTTTTTTTGCCACACTTAATATATTTTTAGCCATGTTCACAGTTTTATCGTGAACATTACCACATTCAAACTGTGTCGATTGCTCTATTGGTTTTATTGCAACAATAGGTATGTCGTATTGTTCTCCTTTTTGCTTCAATAAATCAAGTGTTTTTCCCATTGCAACATCAGATAATTTATTGTTTTTTTCTTTGCATCTTTTAGTGTAGATATCTTTTACAGATAAATCTTCTATCCCTATAAACTCTGATTTTCTAATGATATCTAACACTACATTTTCTATATGATGTGTTCTTTTCCTTGCTATCTTTTTTTCTAGCTTCGCTTTTTTTAACCGTGTTTTTAAATATCGCTTTGACGGTTTAAGTTCTATTCCATTTTCCCGTGATTCCTTTAATTTTTTTCTGAATTTAGGATTGCTATACCCTTCCATCCTAGACAACTTTCTATTAAGCTGTTCTCTATGCTCTTGAATCTTTCCATCATTTCCATTTTTAAAACATGGATTTTCATACCTTGTTCCATCTGATAATGTAATTGTGGAAATTTCAATATGAACCCCAATTTCTTTTTTAGCATCATTTTCTTTTACTATTTTATAAACATCTTTTAAGCATAATTGCAAAAAGTAGTTATCACAATTATCTCTTTTTACCGTCACAAGAATTTGTTGTTTTTTATGCAAATCTACAAATTCTTGAAAGTCCATCCTGCCAGACAAATCAAATCTTAGCTGTTCTAAATAGCCCTTCATCCCCCTTGCTTTCACATTGCCAATTTTAGCAAGATTAAAGTAAATCACATTTCTATTATCTTTTTTAAATGTAATTTTAGAAAGTGTTTCTTGATAACTATAGCTTGTTCTCGGATGACTTTTGGAATAGTAAGGTGGTTTGCTGTTTTCGATTGGTTTTTTCACACCTTTTCCATTCGTTTTTTTATTTGTATTTTTTTCACTAACCTGTGCATCTAACCGTTTTGATAAATCTCTTAAAAAAATTCCACTTTTCCCAGATAATGCCCCCGCAGGAACAGATTTTAATTCTGGAACTCGCTCTCTTAATACATCCAAATATTCTTTTTTTGCCATAGCATTAACATTAGGGAAATGCACAAATTGACCTTCATTTTTTTTGTCTGGTTTCTCGATTGTATTTGTTTGATTTTGAAACATTTCATATACAGTAATATTAAAGGCTTTCTGTATTGCGTGAATTATTTCATCAATCATTCCTTTTTGCTCTTTATTTGGATATAATCTTAAATTTATTGTGTATACTGGTATTTTTATAATCTTTTCATTCATGTTTTTATTCTCTATGTATATTAGTTCACATTTTAATTAGTATGTTACCAAGCATGTATCCTTATTCACCTCTTATATTTTTTATAAATTCTGTCATAAACCAAAACATCATAAAGGGAATACTAAGGTACACTAAAACTGAACTAATTATCAGAAAAGAACAATCTGGATAAATCTCTCGTAATGCCCAAAGAACTGCACAAAAAAGTAACCAGATTATACACTTCTTTGTAAAGGATTGAAAATCTTTCTTTTCTTTCGTCTCTTTCGTCATAAATTAACCTCCAGTTTTAGTTTTTATTATAATTTAGTATTTTTTTGTATACCACTATGTAGATTGCATCTTCTCTGTGTTTTATTGCCTGCAACTCTTCATAAATTTCAATCCATACAACTATGTAGATTGCATCCAAGCGTTTGCGTGAATTGACAGAACAAATACCAATTTCAATCCATACAACTATGTAGATTGCATCCACGCATATTCCCTACCTGTATCAGATTTTCATAATTTCAATCCATACAACTATGTAGATTGCATCAGCAACAAATGGATAATTGAAGTCTTTTGACACAATTTTTTTATGCAATTCACATAATATTATGTTATGGTTGTAAAAACAATATCAACTTTCGAAATAATAAAATCAAACTACTTATTGATTTCTTTTACCTACTTCTGGTGCGAATCTTTCTGTACATTTATGTGTACTTCATATTCGCATCATGGCGGCGTTGAACCTGCAACCGTAAATTCGTTTAAACTTTTTAAATCACTTTATTTTTTACTATAATATCATATTGTACCTAATTTGTCAATAAATTCATTTTAAATCACAAAAATAGCCGCCCCAGTCTGGTAAACTAAGCGGCAATTTTTGTCTAAACTATATCGGATTAACCGTCTATCGGTAGCAGTCAGAATTGAGGTAAATATGGTAACTTCAATCCATACAATCATGTGGATTGCATCATGGTTGGGTTTGCGTGATGAAATCCGGAACATCATTTCAATCCATGCAATCATGTGGATTGCATCGGCAAAAATACACAATTATGATATTTATTTTTGCAATTCACATGATATTATATTATGGTTGTAAAAACAATATCAACTTTCGAAATGATAAAATCAAACTACTTATTGATTTCTTTTACCTACTTCGGTGCGAATCTTTCTGTACATTTATGTGTACTTCATATTCGCACTATGGCGGCGTTGAACCTGCAACCATCTTCATCTTATTAAAATTCATCTTCTGCGTCATCTGTAACAACTGGTAACGGGAACAAGAATCTCATTTCTTCCCATTCTGCCTGTTCCATAGCTTCTACAGTCTGAATCAATCCACTGAATAATTCTTCCTGCATTTGCATTTCTGGTATTACATTTCCGTTTTCCATTGTAGTATCTCTGGAAAATTTCAAATCTTTTAAAATGCTTTCTTTGGTCAGTTCTTGAATGCTCTGGTTTTTTACAATCTCATTTAGAACTTGCCTTTCTTCATTGTTAAATCTCTGCATTTTCGATTTCCTCACTTTCTTTATAGAATCCATATTCAATGATGGTCACTTTTTTCCCTCGCATTTCTCTTCCTACGTCTTCCCGTATTAGGCAGTGTGCCTGTTCTAACCTCTCCATATTGTATTGTACGTTCCTAAAACTCCAATTTAGAACAATGGAAATCTCTTTCAATGAAAGGTGAATCTTATATCCTTTTTCACTTTTTACCCCATACTCTTTTGCATAATCCATCAACCTTTTAAAAAACACTTTGTCTGTATGGCTTAAAGGAACTTCATACAAGCCTGCTCGTCTGTTCATTTCCCTTAAAAACTGAATTCCCATTAGCCATTCAATCCAGTATAATAACTTTGTGATTCTGGTTTTGTCTGCACTGGTTTACTGACAGGTGTTTCTGATTGATTCGGCTCTGATTGTGCATATTCTTCATTGGTGTTCTCTTCGATTTCAGAAAGATTAAATTCCGTAATGACAATATAAGGGTGTGAAATTTTAATTCCACCCACTTCTTTTGGATAGGTTTCCATCCATCCTGTTACAATGTCAATAGGAGTTCCATTTGGTAATTGCTTCACCAACTCCAAAGCATCTCCTACAAACCTTCCATCCACATAATTATATTTGCGTTCTGGTTTTCCAGTTTTGGGATTCAAGATAAGATTCCCGTTTTCATCTTTTCTTCCTGTTTTACTACTGGTACACAGAGTTGCAAATGCAACCTTATCTGAATAAGATGGTTTAATAGTTACATCATATACATTTACATATCTGCTTAAACTATTTCCTAAGCTAAATCCCATTTTTCCTCTCCTTTTCGTAGGTGGTATCGTTATAATAACGATACCACATTGTACCTATTATGTCAACTTTCATCGTCTTCTACAAGCACTGCATCTTCCAAAAAAACAGTTTCCTTTTTTGGCTCAATTTTATATTTCTTTTTTAATTCCTCTGCTCGTTTCAACCTTTGATAACGCAAATCATTTTGTAACATTTTCACTTTTAATTCTGGAAGAATGTTTTCTTCTAATTCTTCATCATTTTCGTTTTTCTTATGGAAAACCTTGAATATTCCCGTCAACATATTTCCCATTACCCATCCTCCTGTCGTTCTCATCTTTCCTTAATGTCTGAATTTTGAATCTGTTCTTGATTATCCTGTTTTATCTCTCCCTGTTCTCTTTGATTCTCTTTTTGTTTCTGCTCCAATTCTTGTTCAAGTGCTTTCACAGAATGATTTGGCTTCTCCTTTTGTTTCGGTTTTTTAGGTTTAGCCTGTTTATTTTCTGTCTGAACTTTTTTTTCTGGAATATAAATTTTTTCTTTTGCCTTTAATTCTCTTGTAGCAGATGTGAATTCATTCACAAAATTAGCACTTCGATTCCCATAGACTTGTTTTATATGGTCTACTAAATCTTTTTGTGAACTATCTCCGATATCCACTCTTAATGTCTTATGTTCCAATGTCCTTTTGTTCGGAGTAAAAACAATCATTTTACATTTTGAGTATGGAAAATATTCTCCCTTGCTTTCTGCTGTCTTAGACAACTTTGCCATCTGTTTTTCTCCCTCTTTTACAATCATATTCGCTACTTTAGGATGTAACAGTGTTCCTTTTTGGAAAATTGGTGTTTCTGTCCACTGCTCACAAAATTCAATTTCTACAAACATTCCGTTTTTAGCACTTACAGAAGCTACCATATTCGCTCTCTCTGCTATCGCATCAACGAATGCTCTTGGATTTTCATCCAACAAGGGAACTAATTTTTCTGCAACATAAGGGCTTCTTTCTAAATATTTTTTTTGAACTCTTGTAAGTTTTTTAACTTCTTCGTAATCTTTGGATAATTCGTCTAAAATCTTTTGTGGATTGTTCAAGAACTTCGTGCTTAAATCCCCCACATCTTTCAGTGTTTGGAATTGCTCTTGTTCCTGCCCGATTCTTTGAAACGCACTTTCGATTTTCTGAACACATACATCCTGTTCTTCTTTGGTTCTGACCTCTCCCATTTTTTCAGCTTCACTAAGAATCGTATCTATATTTTCCAACTGACGTTCCACATTGTTTTTCAGTGCTTCCATGTTCGGATTCTGCTTATCACCTTCGGAAATTTCAGATACTTTATCATACATCAGAAGTATATTATCTTGCTCTTTTAACGCTCTTTCTATATAACCTTTTGCTTGTTCTTCTCCATTCTTTAAAATATCTTCCTGTGTAAGAGAATCCTGTTCATGGTTGACATGAATCTCTAAATTCAATCCCCTGTCTTCAATCTCTTTTTCAATTTCCTGTATGAGACTTTTGGCTTCTTTATTGATATAATTTAAAGATTTCTGGAATTCCTGTAATTCCAGTCCTTTCGACCATGCGGCAATATACTGGAATGAACTAGAATCTGTTTCAAACCCAAAACTCTTACCTACCACATAAGCAACACTTTCCGCCTGTGTTTCACGCATACTTCTTCCTACATTTTCCCCGAATTTTTCATTGAGTTTTTCTAGGTCTGAATGCATTCTGCTGTGTGCCATTTCATGTATCATTACCGCACATTTTCTAGTCGGGTCTAAATCATTTGGCAGTCTGATATATCCATTCGGATATTCGTCACTGGTCTTTCTACTAAAGTAACCATCTGCACCGCCCTTTAGTGTTTCATCACTTTCACGTTCAACTTCTGTAACAGGGATATTGTGGTTTTCACTGACTTGTTTTAATACACCAAAGAACTGTTCCATTTTCTTTTCATTCAACTGCGGGATATCCATATCTAAAGATGGTTTAAACTTCGCTCGTCTTTCTGGTGTATTGACAACTTCATATTCCCCTTTTCTGTTTTTGCGTGGCTTTCCATCCCCTGCAAGGGCTAACTCTTCTTTTTTAAATTTTCCTTCTTTCAGCCACAATGTTTCTGGAATCATCGTATCTTTCACATCAAATACTGTTCCCACGGAATAATACATTGGTACTTTTCCCAAAATAGATTTCTGGATAAATTTCTGTACTTCCTGTTCATTGTTAAATATTCCATTTTCTTTCCCATTGACTTTCATTCCCCATGTTCCTTTTCGGTTCATGGTAAATTCGAGACTGGTCTTTCCGATACGGTAAGATGCAACATTTAAACTGCTGTTTTTAGCAAGCTGACTATTCAGATTATTTTTAATCATTTTAAATAATGCACCTTGATTTTTCTCATATGCCATAACAGGAATCAAGATTTTAATACCTTTTGCACCTTGCTTTACGTTTCTTCCATACTCTTTCCACTGTTCATACCCCATTGTGTAAGAAGCATCCTGCTTCTGCATGAAAACAAGGATAGCATTGTTAATGGAATAGTTGTTAGAAAACAGCCTGCTAGAAGTATCAAGCCAGTTTTTGTACTGTTCACTGTTCATCATATTTTGGATTCCTTCATGTAATTGTTCTATCAATAAATCCTGTTTACTTTTTGTTTTATCCTCACTGTGAGCAGATATGGTAACTTCTCTATGAGAAGATTGGTCGACAGATTCTTTTTCTTGTTCTTGTTTTTGCCCTGGCTCTTCCATAAATTCATACTCTTTCATTTCATTTTCTGTTAATGCTCTGTTATAAATCAATTCCGCCCACGCAGTTCTTCCAATTCCATCTACCTGCTTTTGATTTTCATAATTTTCAAAGGAAACCAACCCCTGCTTTGGATATGTACCGATGGAGACAGGACGATAGATAGAATAATATTTATATGTTTTTTGATTTTCTAATTCTGTCCCTTTTGTTTCAAGAATCTCTGTGATTTTTTTGGTTTGTTCTTCCGGAAGACGTACTTCCGATTCCATCCACCAATTTTTAACCTCTTGTAATCTTTCTAATGTATTTGCTCCGTTTGCTCGTTCCTGCCATTTCAACACTTCTGCTTCTACACTTAGCATTTCCTCTAATTTACGCAATTCATTTATTTCCATTCGTTCCCAAATATCATTTTTCTCGGTGTGAATGGTAAATCCTTCGCTATCATCGTGCTGTGAAAGCTCATAGGTCAGCGTATCTTTCTCTCCCTTGATTTCACATGCGAACTGATAGGTGGTTGTTCTTAAATGGGGAACACGTTCGATTGAGATTCCCTGTAAGACTTTCACATCTTCTGCTGTCAATTTTTCTGATGTTATTTCACTTTTATTTTGAGATTGCTCTTTAGAATTGTTTTCTAATTCATTAAAAGTAATTTGATAACCACCTCTATAATCTCCCCCTTTCTCTCTTATTCTTCTTTGTTCTTCCACCTCACTTTGTACTTTTTCCATATCTTTTATGATTTCATCATATGTAATAGATACAATCTTTTTCTTTTGAGTCCATCCATCCTCATTTTGTTTAAAATAATTTCCTTGTTCGTCTACATAAAATTCAGTAGTATCCTCCCAAATTTGGTCGCCATCATTATGTTCATAAATATAAGCTGCAATTCTTTTTTTCCCTTCAATTGTTGGTTCTTTTTCGCTTATCATATCTTTTTTTTCATCTCCGTTAATTTCCATTCTTCGAACTACTTCATGCACCATTTCATCATAAGATATCAAGTCATAATCAGGGTTCTGTTCTATCATCCATTTAGCTTCTTCGTAACTGGTAAACTGGTTATCATCCAATGGATGCAATCTGTCATCTTCTCCAATTTCGACAATGCGGTAGAAATTTACTATTTTCCCATGTGTACCATCTTCATTTTCCACTGCGATATCAACAATATCTTGATGAAATGTTTGGTCAACATAATCTTCGGTGCTTTCAATCGCAACTTCTTTCCCTCTAATTGGTAGTTCTCCACCCATTGCCCTTACTTCTGCTTGGTCAATTGCCCTCTCTGCTTCTCGGTCAACTTCCATGCTTAAAACAGCGTTCAGACTTTCCTTGTCCGTATAAATATCTGCCTGTTTCCAACGAAATACTTCACTTAATAAAATTTCACTGGTCATTTGTTTTACTGTTTCTGAATCATGGTATGAAAATGAGGGTGTTCCTTCCACGATTCCAGTAAATTCTGCGTAAGAAGAAGTTCCATCCAATTTCGCATAGAAGGTATCCCCTGTTTTCAATTGATTGATTCTCTGCATCAATCCGATTCTGGAAACAGAAACACCTTGGTAATCATTTTCCTGTGCTTCCTGCATCGGGAGATATGTAGACAGGCGGTTGAGGTACGGAGTGATTGCCCTATTATTCTCTTCGGAATATGTACTGTAAACAGAAAGCTGTTCTACAATATCTACCACATCACCTTTTCTGATTTTTTCTAGTAATTTTTCTTTTTGCATTTCACGCTCTTCGGTTGTTCCATTATAAGAGATTCCTGTACGGCTTTTGTAATCATAAGGATTGAGGTCATGCATATAACCATCCAGTTCCCATGCCAGATTTCTCTGCGTCATCCACTCTTCTACTACATCCGCAGACTCCAATATCAGAGTCGCTTTTCCATTTGCAGTATATACATACGTTCCATATTCTTCCAGATGTGACGGAACGAATTCCCATCCGATTTCGTGCATCCTCTGATTGATGCTCTGCAAGCGTTCTGTTTCCATTGCTCTGTTTTCTTCTGCCGCTTTTTCATAAGTTTCATTCAGCAGATTCCTTAATTCTGTTGCATTTACATTTCTAATAACGTCCATGCTCAAAACGGCTTTGTTATCTACTTTTTCTTGGAATGTAAGACGGGTTTCTGTCTGTGTCCTGTTTTCATACTGATATATGGTTTCTATCTTATCCTGTTCTGTCAGAATGATTCCACGTTTTTCTGCTAAATCAAAAATCGGTTCATATGTTTTTAATTGTGCTGTTCTCTCGCTTAAAAGCTGTCTTATTTCTTCATTTTCAGCAGACAAGGCTTCTAAATTTTGATGCATCAGATATTCTTGTTTGATATCGAAATTATATTGAATTTTATGTATCATCTCCTGTGTCAAAAAGCTGTCTGGCAACCTTTTGAAACCAGTGGTATCCACAAGATAACTCTGGTAAGTATTTTGGTTTTCCATCAAGACAAGAACATCCCCTGTAGACAAGGTATGTCCATAATAATCATGTGGTTGCATTGTCCACTGCATATCCCTGTAGATGCTGTCAAGCCTTGCCCTTATATCCTCTCTGTGAGTAGAAATTGTAATATCTGATGTCAAATATACCAGTTCATAATCTTTGGATGAATAGGTTGTATTTTCATCATATCCTTGGAAAGAATGCTCTCCATTCGTCTGCACGACTGCTACTTTCGGAAAAGCAGATGTATCAATTGTCGGAATTTCCTGCTCCTTTGGTTCATAGTCTGTCATGCTCTGCCAGATTGATTTTTCTGTATCATCAATTCCGATTGCATAAAGCATTGACACGCTGTCTGCTTCTATTTTAGTTAAATTCCTCTTTTCTGCCATGTTTTCAATTCCTTTCTCTATTTCTCTTTCATCAAGTAATACTGTAACTTCAATCTCTCTTCCTCTTTGAGAACATGGAATCAATTCTCGGTATAATTCCCTCATGTCCCATCCTTTTTTCGGGTCATCTGTATGCTCTAAAAAATCCAAATGCGAAAAAAATTCCCCATCCACTCCTTGATAGGATAACTGCCAGTCTATCCCTTCTCTGGAACTTGGATGGAAATATACCATCCATCCACGGTGGTCTTTGAATTGAAATCCAGTAAATCCCTCTTGATGTATCAATGCTTCCCATGCTTTTTTTACCGCTTCTGTTTGCTTTTCATGCAGTTCCGCTTCTTCTTTGCGTTCCTCAAAAAACATGGCAATCGGGTCAGCCGTAATTGCCGGAATTTTTATCTGTTTTTCTATCACGGTTCTTGTCTTACTCCTTTCTTTTTGTTTTTGGAGAATCCCACAACTCTTCCAGTTCTAAATCTGTCGGATGAAAAGTTTTATCATAATCATCTAATTTACACTGTATTATTAAAATATTTTCTCCACAAAACCTGCCCCATGTAATTTTCACAAGTTTTTCTATTTTCGATAAATCGTCTTTTCTATTGCTATAAAATTCTAGCCAATATGTGTCCTTATAGTGCCGAATTTCCGTTTTCTTTAAAAGCGGCAATGGATAGATAGAATACTTTTCTGTTAATTGATAAAGTTTTGTTTTCGTCATTTTTATGGTTTTCATATATTCTCCTTACTGCTTTGTTCCCGTTCTTCCTGCCGTTCCCGTTCCTCTTGTGATTTTCGATTTTCCTCGGTTTTCATTTTTTCTCTTTCTATCTCCAAGTGCCTTTCCACTTCTTCCATGGAAAAACGTTTTTCTTTCCGTTCATGGTTCTGCTGATATCGTTCTTGATTCTGACGGTATTCTTCCTGTGCCTTTAAAATTCGTTTGCGGAATTCTTCTAGCACTAAAAGACGGACTGCTTCTTGTTGGCTCAACTGAACTAACAATTCTTGTGCTTTCCGCTCAAATTCTTCATTTTCTTCTTTGGTTACTGACTTCTTTTTCTTCGCCAGTTCTTCCAGTTCCTCCACATCACTCTCCAATTTTAATTCCATACTTTCCATACTTTCTCCTTTTTAAAATCCATGTACAAAGTTTACATTACCAACACGGTTTTTATAAATTCATTATATTCTGAATATTTACATTGCACAAGGGTTTTCTAGGGAAGACTGTATTTTTTTCATATCACTTTTACGCACTTTTTATAAGAAATATATTGCATTTTTAAGAAAACAAAAAACACACCTTGCAAAATCTACAAAGTGTGTTTTTTGTTTTTTATCATGTGCAAGGGGGATTTCACTTTTTCTATTTCTACAAGAACTTGTAGTTATCCAATGCAAAATAGATTAGATGACGTGCCACATCAGCGTCACTCATTTCCTCGCAACGTGTAGATTCCATGTAGTTCTTAATTTGTTCAAATTTCTTTGCTTCATTAAAGCACAAGCTAATTGTTGCATTGATTTCCATTTTTTCTTTTCCCATTTCTTTTTTTCTCCTTTTCTAGTAAAACGACTTCTAAACCTTTCTGTTTTTCTTACAGTAAAGTATTCTGCTTTGAATTGTCTTATACATATCATCACTTACAAGCACTTGAATATATGATTGTAATAAAACCCTATTTACAGATTCATAATCATGGTCTATTTTATTCCTAAAATACCTCATTACACCAATATCAACTACTTTCCCCAAATCAGATAATGTTGAAGAAGTAAGTAGCTTAGTCTTCTCACCAAATAATGCTAAATAAAAAGAACATAAATCAAAAGCCTCTTTATCATTATACAGTGCATTTTTCGATGATGAATCAAAAGACAATCTCCTAGAACTTATAACTCTTCTAGCATCATCAACATTCTTTAACATTTTCAACAATACTGTAGAATCTCTTCCTAAAGACTTATTCACACCAAATCACCTCTCTCATAACATTTTTGTATACGCTACACTCAACTACTCCTAACCCCAAACTCTCTGAAAAATTATCTAACTCATCATCTTCTAGTTTCATAGCCGGCAAACACAACACATCAGACTTTTTCCCTAATTCCTTCTTAACAAACAGCCTAACTGACTCCATACTCTCTAAAGACAAGTCACAATCAAATACAACATCAATATCACTACACTTTTTTGCATTACCCTTGGCATATGAGCCTGCTAAACCAATCTTATCAACACCTAAAATTGATTTTAGCAATGAAATCTTTTCTAAAACTACCTCTTTTTCCAACACTTCATTTTTACCTAATTTAACATCACTTCTTGTTTTCATATGCTCCATTTCCTCTCGAAAACACATTTTCTTTACTCTATTATATTATCATATATTACCCAAAATGTCAATAAATATATTGCGTTTGCTTTAATTTTTTCACTTGCAATCCGTTCCCCAATG
>UMGS01014544.1_pt1 | contig 12402 bp, 15 predicted proteins | sample 1965341 | NCBI WGS metagenome assembly UMGS01 (sample SAMEA4836079, study PRJEB28245) | human gut metagenome | biome: gut microbiome; material: fecal sample | place: Denmark | collected 2008 | reverse complement strand
CAGGCATCTGGAAAAGGCATACCCAATATAATGGCTTTCCTTTTCAAATCCTTGTAAGTCATGTTTCTCCCGGATGCTCCGAGAAAATTGGATTTCTCTTTGGATGGAGCTTTCAGGTCTTTTCTTTTCTTTTTTGCCATATCTATAATATTTTTAAGTATTCATTAAATTGTATGCAAATATAAGAATAATATTTTAAATAAAAATACATTCTTACTTATTTCTTATAAAAATCCGAGGTTTTTGCCCGGTCCGCAGCAGTGGATTTAGGTTTCTTCGGTTTTTTATGAGTATGGATATTATAGGCCATATCCAACTTCTTGATATTGAATTCTATGTTATTCACAGAATTATAGTTCAATGCTTTTTCCACACAGCATCTGTACTCAGGCCAGAATTTTTGTCCCAGTTTTACAGACTCGGTTTTAATCATAAACTTAGATACCATGAAACCAAAGGTATCTGCATCATCCCTTGTTTCGAACACATACATGTAAAATCTACTAAATTCATCGATTACCTCTTGCAATGGTCTTACTGGCAATAATAAGTAACCATCTGTGTATAGCTCTTCTGATATTAAGGCTACCCAGTATTTCTTTTTGCCTGGTTTTACCTTATATCTAAACCTTTCTCTGAGTTTAGTGTGCATCCAATCGGGTACCCTATTAAGTAGGTATTTGATGTATATCTTGTCCTTTTTATTCGAACGTCTTTTAAACGCAGAAGGCTGTTGTAGCATTCTTGGTAGTATTCTAAAATTATTCCATCTATCAAACTCAAGAATTAATCTTAGAGTGTCCTTATCCCATTCATCTTCTGACTCTTTCAACCATTTCATATTTCTCTCGATATTCTTGGTATTTACCTTCGGGAGTAATTGTGCAGAGTCTCCGGTATATAGGCTTGCTTCTTTCCTTTTTAACCGTTTCTCTAAACATCCTTCCATGTAATCTTGAAAGTTTCTTTCACAAGGACAGTCTGGTCGAAAGATAGAAGTGTGTTTCTCAAAAAAATCCGAGAACAGCCTAAAGAATTTCTCTGACCTTTCTCGGATTTCAAGATACTTGTAATGAGACAACTTTAAAATTTCACCAGCTTCCCATGAAGACTTACTTTCTGATAGTTGAAGGAATAAAGATTGTTGTTCTTTGTCTATTAAACAACTCCATGCTTTCTTTTGAGCTTCATTCATAACACTATCGTCTAAAATTAATTAAATTATCTATCGCTTCACTGGTAATCTGATTTGGGTCAAAATCTCCCTGATTAGCATAAAGCTTATCTGGATCATGGTTATAGTAAACACTGTAGATTACATTATCGAATGGCAACCATACTTCCATTCTTCCCATCTCTGGGTAGATAAGTACTTTTACCCTCTTACATAAATGGTCAACTTCTAATACCGTAGCACCTATCCCCTCATATGGATACCCACGTAATACTAAGTAATCTCCAGGGTTTACTTTGACTAAATCTTCAACTGAAAACCTTTTGTTCTCTTTAGAGAGTCTTCTAAATCTCCTTACTTCCTTTCTACTTGCCGTAGCCACCAATGAAAAATCATCAAAGTCTTCACCATTATCAATCCTGGCTTTCTTTTTCCTTTGGTGCATTGTCTCTGTATTCCTCAACCAAGTTCTGATACCAGATATGTTTCTTCGTAACTTGTTGAGAAATGGTCTAGAGAATGCAAGTTCAGTAGGCATTTTCATAAAACCATAATTGAATAATACTGGTACTTCTTCAAATATCATCTTACCTTTTATGGTTTTCTTCAATACACTTACTGTAGGGATAATCGCCTTAAGTTGGTCATACCCCTTTTCCTTGAGTTCTTGATTAATCCTATCGGAGTACTTTCTTTCAATATAAAAGATGCAATACGAATATGGGGTACGTTTCTTCATGGCTTAGGAGTTTTTAAGAATTAACTTAGCTTGTTTATGTACTAACTTATAGTTTACATTCTTCAATATGTCACTAGCCATGAATACATAAAGAATCTCATCTATCTTTGGTACATCAATTACCATAATATTGGCTTTATCGAATAGGGGTTTATAGAATACGGAAGATAAATCCTTTCCAACTACAAAGAAAAATTCTTCTGAGGGCATTGAATTATATCTCATACAGAGTATGGGAACTTTATTTGCTCTTTTTGCATCCTTAGAAGCTTGTTCCCAGAATTTCAATATATCGCATCCCTTATTACCTAAGAGTAGATGTTCAAATTTAATCTCTTTATAATTCTTGCATTCAATAGATATCTTACATCTATGAGCATGCCTTTCATCAGTACAGGTTAAATCGGAAGTGGAGTCCTTGTTTGAATGCCAAGCTCCACTCCCTGCTCTATTTCTTTCAAATTTGTACCTGGTCCATTTTGTAAACCAAGCACCTATCTTTCTTTCGAATCGATTTCCTTTATTCTTAGAGTTCATAATGTATTGTATTTTATATATATATATCGTTATAGTTTTAAAACCTCATCGTAATAACCTACTTTATATTTCTTCCAGATTCTACTTATACCTGATGAGGATATTTTAGTTAAACCTAACTTTTGAATAATAACAGTATTAGTATACCCAGCTTCTTTTAATTTAAGTATACTTCTAAACTGTTGTTCATTCAAAGACGTATTTAGCTGCCAGCCTCTCTTTCCCTTATTAGGATTTGATTCTTTAGTGAAAGGAGTATACCATCTCCCATCTCTAATCATTTGATGTAAGTTTTCTTTATGGGTGCCCCAATATAGATTCTTATAATAATCATTAGTAGGATTATTATCTTTATGACATACTTCTGGTTTACCATTAGGGTTTGGGATATAGGCTAAAGCTACTAATCTATACCGATTCATTTTAATCTTTCCTAAAGTTTCATGAACTATAGAAGTTTTATACCTACCATTAGTAGAACTCAAATAAAATTTCTTTTTAATCCACACAGTAGAGAGAACTCCCTTGGAATATCTAGACCAAAGGTGCCCTCTCTTACTTATGTAGTAACCTGGGAATCCTGGGATGTTATCATACTTTTTCATGCCTGTAAATTTGGTTTACAAGTATTTATAGTATGATAGCCCTTTTTCTTTTGTTACTTGTAATATTTTAGAATGACTGAATACCACTCCCTCAAGATGAGTAATCACAAATACGGTTTTTCCCTCTGAATATTTGCGTATTAAAGAAGTAACTAATTCTACATTATCCGAACTTAGGGATTCGAATACTTCATCGAACAATATAATATTTACCCCTTTACTAGCAGTTAAAGCCTCATGCATAGCTAGAGCCATAGAGAAATTGCATAGGGTTTTTTCTCCACCGCTAAGTTCATCATAATCAATGATTTGCCCATCTCTTTCAATAAGAGTAACAAATTCTTTTCTAGCAGTTCCTAAATCGATATTAAACTCTATCCTAAAACCTAATACCTCTGAGTATTTATCCAAGCATTTGTTTAAGAACTCAAGTGATGAATCAAATAGATATGCCTTAATTCCGTTATTTCCCAATGGGTCATTGATTAACCAATTGTAATTCTCTAACTCGGCTTCTTTGTTATGAAAGTCTTCATCAACCTTCCGTAAGTTTTTCCTAATCTCCCTAAGCTTTTGTTTATACTTGGGAGACATGACTTTAAGTTTCTCTGCTTTGAGTTTAGATAAATCCTCATCAACAGTAGCAATGTCAGAAGCAATATCATCACATTCAGATTTTAGTTTCCTATACTTATCATTAACACTACTTAATTCCTCTAACCTCTCTAAAGCCTCTTGATACTCTTTATCATATTTGTCAAGGTCAGAGAATGCCTTATATATTGATTTAGCATCTCGCAATGCACGTTTGTAGTGGCCAGCTTCTAACTGTATTACTAACTCTTTAATTACCTTCTTAAGAGGTACATTAGATAAACTCTTAGCATCTTTTATCTTACCTCTTAAGTCCAAGATTACCTTATTCTGTTTCTTAATCTTTATCTGAATAGAAGCATCTACTTCATCCTTAATCTGTTTCTGTTTCTGTATAAGTAACGAAGTTAGCTTTTCTCTATCTTGCTTTAGTTCTCTCCGTTCTTCTTTTATACGTTTCTTAAAAGACTTTTCCCTGTCACGTAAATCAAAGTAAGCCTCTTTGTTAACCTCTAATTCCCTTTTAAGAATTTGAGATTGGTGTTCTACCTCGTTTATCTGGGCAATTACATTATTCTTATCCTGCAATGCAATGCCTTTGGCAAGGTTTAAGAATTCTAAGTCAAATACTTCTTCGAATATCTTTTTCTTATCCGAATTAGATTCTTGTATAAGTCGTTTGATACCTTGTCCGAACATGATTGAATTCATGAACAGAGTATATGATAAACCTATCTCTCGGTTTATAAAATCCTGTATCTTCCCCTTCCCTTTGATATCAACTATATCCCCATCTTTCATGAAGATAAGTCTGTCTTTACCTTTAGCACCATCCTCAAGTACTTCATCATACTTTTGACATCTAACTATCTTATATGTATGAGAATCTTTCTGAAAATATACTTGTACCTTAGTACCCTTGTAATCTTTAGGCCTTACTTGCTTCCAAGTATTTACCTCAGAAACACCCTTTAGGTTTTTCCCATATATTGCCCATACCAAGGCAGAGAGAATAGTTGATTTCCCTTTCCCATTTGGGGCCTTGATAAGTATGGTACAAGTTGGGTTTAATTGTAGATGTAAGGATTCTATTGAACAAAATCCTTCTGCCTCTAAGTTTAAGAACGTTAACATGACTCAGCCTTTTTAAGTGTTTCAATTAATAGATTAGTTTTAACCTCATCTTTAATACCTTTCTCTCTTAGGTATCTCTTTGCTAGAGACTTCTTAGAAAGTTGCTTAGTAATCTTATGTTTGTTATTAACTGGAGTACTAGCTTTTTGAGGGATTACCGTATAATAATTGCCATCATCATTAATATCCTCTTCCCTTTCTACATCGATGAACTTTGGGAAATTTTTCAAAGGTACAAACTTCAGAGACAAATCTTCATAGATTTTCCAATACCCTAATTCACAATCTCTATCGGTTCTCCTTTGATGGTTAGGTGCCCCAATCATATAAACCTTCTTTGATAATCTTTGAGGTTTGTGTATATGACCACATAATACTAAATCGAATTTATTGAGAACATTCACATTTAAGTTTTCTACGGAATCTATTTCCCTACCATCTGTATCTTTTGCACCAGGATAATCGGTGTGTAGTAAAAGAATATTCTTTTTACTTTTATCTAATTCTAACTTCTTTAAGTATTCACTTAGACCCACGTTATTATCAATATAAGGAACCCCATATACCATAATATCTTTATGTGTAGAAGATAGTTTGGTTTTTTCATAATCTAATATCATGATACCATACTTCTCTACTTGATAAAGCCAGCTAAAGGGTTTAGTACCAACCTTACTTATTTTCTTAATATCATGATTTCCAGATATGGCATATATCCAAAATCCTTCGATTAGTTCATTATAACATATCTCTGCTAATTCTTGGTCCATTGTTTCGGCCTTATGAAATAAGTCTCCACAAAATAATGCAGGACAGTTAAACCTTCTACATAATTTCCGTATAATCGACAAAACCCTGAAACTATTCAGGGTCCTGTGATTGTTCTCATTAAACTTAGCCCATAGATTTATATGTAAATCTGAAAAGGCTATTGCTATTACTTCTTTCCCCATATCCTATCTAAATGGTAATTGATTTGTTCCGTTCTCATACCTAAATCGAGCTCAGATATACAAATAGTGGGTATTTCCCAACTTGCAAGCAATTCCCCCATAAGAGATGATATCTGAACTTGGAAGAATCTGTTAAGTATTCTCTTACCATTATCTTCCATTGACCAATGCTTATAAGTATCTAGATTTAATGGTAAGAAGATTGCTACATCACATTGATCTTCCATTAAAGTCTTACATTGACAGAAAAAATGTTCCATTTCACATTCTGGTAAAGTTCTTGATTGCTTATACCAAAAATAAGCAGCCAAATCTGCATAACTCCTATCAGTTACGAAGTATTCTCTATCCTTGAATAACCTATTCCTTTTGTTCAGAAGTTGAAAATCTGCTTTATACATTGCCTCCGAACCGAGGGATAATATTTCATTATGTGATACCCCTTCAGTAGCAGGTAATAAATCTGACATACTACCAGAAATAAAAGGTAGATCTTCTCTCTTAGCTACATACTTAGCTAAAGTAGTTTTCCCTATACCAGAGGGACCCACAAACATAATTCTCTTACTCATGATGTAATGCTTTAAATGGTTTTATAAATTCATTTGTCAAAAATGATGCTAAAGAGTATTCGATACAAAGTTCTTTGAATTTCTCATACTTAAACTTCTTCTTTGACTTAATTGGTAACTTATCCAATGGATTATGTCTTACAAACCAAAAAAGGTCGATTAACTGTTCATTCCTTTTCCATATTTGAAGATATTCTTTATTCTTACTCTGGGCAATAAACTTCTCAATTCTACCCTCATCAAGGATTTTTCTTGCCTTTACTGGGCCTATACCCGGAAACCCTGGTATATCATCGGAGGTATCTCCAACCATTGCAAGGTACTCTACTGTTTCATGAGAATGATAACCGAATAATTCTTTGCAATTATCCATCCTTATCATCTCATCTTTTCTCGGATTATATATCCTTAGGTTATTTGTAAGCAACTGATTAAAGTCCTTATCTGAAGATATGAGTATCATTTTCTCGGATTGGAATTTTTTAATTGCAAGGTATGCTAAGAAGTCATCCCCTTCATATACTGTGGATTTCTTTTTATCAAAAATATAATTAATTCTTAGCATACCCAGCATTTTCATTATAATTGCCTTTTGATTTTGCAATGATTCATAATCTACTGATATGTTTTTCCTATGGCCCTTGTAATTTGGTAATAACTCCATCCTTACTGATGAATGACCATTATCAAATGAAACATAAACCTCATCCGGTTCGAACCTTGTAAGATACATATGTAGAGATTTGAAAAATCCGAATATTGCCCCACTCGGTTTGCCATCGGTAGATTTAAGTTTTTCAAATTTGTGAAAAGATTGATGCAAAATATTCTCTCCGTCAACTAATAATATTAATTTTTTATTTTTCATATTTATTTTTATATTTAATATAATAATCTGATATTAGTTGATGTCCCAGCCCGGTTATCTCTGATACCTCTTTTCTAGTAAACCCCATACCTATCAACTTAGGTATATATGACCTTTGAATCTCTGTACCTTTGATACATTTACCTTTTAATTTGTTTACCATCCTCCCATCCCTAGAAGCTTGAGACATATTGTCTTTTTGTGTACCCCAATAAAGGTTCTTAACTGAATTATTAGTAGGTACATTATCTTTATGGCAAACATAGGGTAAATTTTCGGGATTAGGTATATAAACTAAAGCCACTAATCTGTGTAATAACCATTTTGTAGTACCTATACCTGGTTGAGATAATCCTACTATATACCTCCCATTCTTATTTAGATGAGGTTGTTTTAAGTGATATCTTTTGTTTAATATACCCTTACCATTAACATCCCACCTTGAATATATTTTACCTCTCTTAGAGATGTGGTATCCTGGATATCCTGGGATATTATCATGAAGTATTTTATTCTGATACTTACCTTCTCCATGAGTATAGATTGGAGAAGTCCAAGACAGACTACCTATCTTATTCTTGGACCTTGTAAATTGTGTTTTCTTACTCATCGTCTTCCTCCTCGTCTTCCGACTCATTAAATGATTCATATTCTACTCCATCTACTGGATAATAATTAGTAGTCAGAGCTTCTAACTTCTTTCTAGTGGTACCGATGGTATTAATATCAGCTTTACGAAGTAACTTACGACGAAGGTCATCATCTTCCTCAAGAAGCTTTTGGAATTTCTCTTCTCCTCTTGCAAGGGTTTTACCTTTAAACTTATAAACCCCACCTGAGGATTTTTCGATAATGTCGTTCTCTACTAAGACGTCTTCGAGTCCGAAGCATCTATCAAAGCCGACTTCATGGAATTTAGGATTGAAGTATACCGGGCATTTAGAGATCGTTGGTCTTGGAGGAGCCACTTTATTCTTAATAAGTCGAATAGTAACGAGTTTGCCTGCTTTTCGTTCTTTACCTTTTTGCTTAACAGTAATGCTTCTACCAGAATAGAACGCAGCCCGGATTGAAGCATAAAACTTGAGTGCTGCTCCTCCAGTAGTGGTTGTATTATCTTTTCCAAATCCGACATTGAGTGCTGTTCTTAATTGGTTAATGTATATTTGACAAATTCCGAGTTTGTAGAAGAGTTCACTCCTGATACGGAAGTATTTATAAAGAGCCTTTGCTCTACCTCCCATCTCTGCTTTACCCTCTGCCATTTTAGCATCTATGTTATCTGCACAGTCCATAGCAGCAATAGAATCGATTACTAAGAGTATCGGTTCATTATTAGTTAACTGAGAACGAAGGTATATTGCTAAGTCTGCTACTGCATCCGATACGTACTCTATACGGGTATCATTAATGCAAGTTACCTTAGTTGGGTCTACACCATTAATCTCTGCCCAGGAATTCATCCAAGATTGTTCGGCATCTACCCATATTACGTGTCCACCAAGTTGAATTGTAGAATATGCAAAGTTGTATGCAATAAGAGACTTACCTGAAGATTCTTCTCCAGCAATTTCAATGGATTTTCCCCAGGGTATGCCCCCTCCGAATAAATAGTTGAGAGCAAAGAATGTTGAAGGTAACCATAAACCTGTTTCCTTAGTTTCTGATGCTACCTTAATCATCCCACCATATTTTTTCAATATCTCATTTTTGGTTGGTACTTTTAAACCTACCTTTGTTTTCTTTGCCATAATGTATTCTGTTTAAACTAAAGAAGGTGATAACAGAACGAATCTAATTACCACCTTCGAATGAAACCATATTACTAACCCTTAAATATCCGATTTGTATTTTCTTTTCTTTTTCTTAGGTTCATCATCTTCCATGTAATGGTCTTTGTGAACTTTCTTCTTGGGTTTATCATCCTCATCGTCATCCCCATGGTCTTCATTTAGATACTGTGAAAGCAAATCTTCCAACTCATCATAGGATTTGATTTGAGAACGAACTATTCCCTCAAGGTCAATTGTACCTTGATATTTCTTGTCCAACTTAGTTGGTTTGCAAGCACGAGCAGAATAAGTGGTGTCTAGTTTACCAGACCCTGAACGAATTACCTTGATATCATATCCAGTTTTTGGATCTGTCATATCACCTGCCTCATCTTCATCAAGGTAAAGGTCAATGATATCCTGGTATACTGAGCGAGGAACTAAAACTCCCTTATCTTTGCCTTCGTAATCTACCCTACTACCCTTTTCATCTGAGTAAATGATACCACCGATGACATATCTTCTTCTTGGCACCAAATTCTTGGCAAGTTCCTTGTCATCTTCATCCTTAGAGTTTTTCAATTCTTGATATTTCTCCATGAATGGGCAAGGTTCATCAAAAGTAGCCGGAGATATAACTCCTCCCAAATTGCCACCCAGGTAGAATTGAATAATTTCGATACCCAATTCTTGGTCATCACCGGGAGATTTAATTCTCATTCTCAGTGTTCCTTCTTTTGGATATACTAACCCACTACCATTTCCCTTGGATTCTAGCTGTTTCTTTCTAGCTAGCATCTTTTCTTTTGTAGAAAGTCCTTCTGATGAAACTTTCTTTTTCTTCTTGTCTTTTATCATAATGATTAGTTTTAATTATTCGGTTCTGAGTAAACTACTTCGTTCATACTCAATACGGTAAGAACGTTTTTCTCTAAAAGTTGTTTGAGAGCAGGAGATAGTTTGTCCGTTTCGAATTCAAGTTCTTTACCTGCATACAAACCATAGGTAACTATTCTACCTACAGCAACCAATTCTCGGTAGGTTTTGTATTCTTCAGTAATTTCTCCACTCTTTACTACAACCCCTTTACGAGGAACTCCCTCTTTTACTTGTTCAGGGATAATCAAACCAGATTTAGTTTGGTTTACCTCCTTGGGAGATAAAATAAGTACCCGGTTTTCTGTTGGGCATCCGGGTAATTCTTGATTAAATTTCTCAGCTACAAGAGGTGAGATAAATGTCATTGAATAATTCATATTCTAATACTGTTTTTAAAAGTTAGTAATTGTTTATAGTTCAATGGGTTAACCTTTTCTTAGGTTCGCATTAATAGTTCTTAATATATTTTCGCGTGACTCATAGCACTTACATATAGTTATGAACTTATTTGCTTTTTCTACAGCTTTCAAATACCTCTCATTGATAGAAGAGTATTTCTTGTTAAGGTTTGCCTTATGAGATACATATTCGTTATTCCACCTTTCATTAGCATCCTTATAATATAACCAGGCATTCGAATAAGCTTCTTCTTTTTCCCTTGCTAGAGCATCCCTTTCTTTTATATATTTATCTCTCAAAGAAGCAAGTACATAATAACTAGAAGGAGATTCTCGTAGCTGAGAATTAATGATATTCTCATTGATAGATAATTCCTTTTGTATATCAATCTCAATAAGTTTACCTTCAAATTTAACCTTTAGTTTTTTCAGTTCCGTCTTCATAAACTTCTAATAGGTTTTTAAAGTCTTCTTTACTAAATTCCCCTTTGCTTATTGCTTTAGTTACTTGAGCAAAAGCCATTTGATAGGAGAGTTTCATACCAGGCAAATTAAGAAGAGATTTATAGATGCTTACCTTATCTACCAAAGCCATTAATCTTAAGTCGCATAAGTTATCAGTACCACCTCTATCGAGTAAGGCTAAAAATGCAGCCCAATAAATATGGGTGGCATCTTCATAAGCAAGTTTACCATCCTCATCTGTAGCCATTACTTTAAAAGCCAATCCCTCTAAAGTAGTAAGATTAGTTTGTACTTGAGATAACTGAGTCTTTAATCGATTAAGTAACATCTTTTCTTGTCCACTCAACCTTAGATTAACCCCATCTAAATACTTAAGTAAATTTTCGATAGAATAACCTAAGCAACCTGCAACCATATAAGTGAGTGCAGTTAACTTACTTGCATTATCAATCTCTTTCGGTGTTGCCATAATTCCATAAATTTATATTATTTATGTAGACATAGTATCTTCTCTTTTCACTCCTGTAATGGTAGATACTGAATCTGAATGCTTTATATTAGTTTTACAATTAGGACATTGTACTATCCTAAAATAATCCCCAGATTTATTATAAACCCCAAAAGTTTCACTGGTATCATATTCAAATTCGCAATCACATACTGGGCATTTAGCCCTCCATACCGTGGGCCCGTTTAAAATCTTCTTCATAACGTTTTCTTTTCTTAATATATTTATATACTAACATTGGTGATATCCCATACTTCCTAGCAAGTTTTGCTTTTATCATACCTATATCCATTCGTATCCCTAATAGAAACTATAACGTATCCGTTATTTTTAATTCGATTAAGGGATAATTTTACCCAACCTTTACCCTTATAATTAGAATATACCTTACCATTCTTGGTAACATGGTAATTAGGGCAACCAATGCAATCTAAGTTTCCCTTTAAAATCTTCCTCATACTGCTTTATCTCTTTACTAAACAATTTAGGATAATCCTTAATGATTACATTCTTATACTTCTTATGTTCTTCCATATACTCCTCTACTGAGAAATCTGGTTGAAGCATCTTTCTATAATCATACCCAGGAATAAAAGGTAATTCTTCTGCCATTGACCTACCAATAGAGAAGTCCATTGACATATCTACATCATCCACTTGAAAACCAAAATATTTCTTAGTACTGGGGTTTCTCAATATATCCCATATTTTAAAAACAGTCCAAGTATTAATATATTCAGGCTTTGAGTAAAAATAGGCTGCATCATGAACAGTTGCTACTTCAAGCATACGGGGTAATTTCCCTTGTCTCATTAACCAGTATACAAGAATTGCTCCAAAGTTTGTCATATTTGCTGCAGCACCCTGACAAGGGAAATTCAAACCTAATCGGATAGCATAAGCAACTTCTTGTTTATCGTTAGAATATATCTGAGGTAATCTTCTCTTAGTTCCGAATAATTGGGTATAATACCCATTCTTACGTAAGAACTTCTCTTGCTTCTCTTTGAACTTAAGTATCTTTGGGTGTTTCTTAAAGAATTCATCCATTTCCTTACGAGCTTCTTCTTTCGAAACTATAATACCAGCTTTTGGGTCAGATAATTTAACTGCTAGAAGAGCATCACCAATACCATAGATAAGTCCAAAAGCAATTTGTTTAGCTTGCTTTCTCCTTACCTTCCATAACTTATGGTCTGGGTGT
>UMGS01009529.1_pt1 | contig 12453 bp, 7 predicted proteins | sample 1965341 | NCBI WGS metagenome assembly UMGS01 (sample SAMEA4836079, study PRJEB28245) | human gut metagenome | biome: gut microbiome; material: fecal sample | place: Denmark | collected 2008 | reverse complement strand
CCTTAAAGCCACAATACATATCGATGTATTGTGGTTATATTACGAATGTGAAAAAGATGAGTGAAATAGAGAGTATCTTCCAGAACTGTGCTGAGATTCATAACGAAAAGAATTCAATAATAATGTCTGTAACAGACAACTGCATTAATATTGAAAAACTCCACCACACTTATGTGTTACTGAAAAAGATAATACGTAAAAAAACCTTCCCCTTTAGCATCTTGCTTAATAAATCAAGATACAAGCAAACCAGCCGAACTATTGAGGTTCTGGAGGTTATGCATCTGCTTGACCAGATACCTGATATGTTCCTGCAATTTCGAAAACTTCATCCACTAATCACCCATTTCCAGCAAACGCTAAGCCGGTACGACTTTTATTGCAGAGTTCATAACGGTGCCATCACTAAGGTTGATTCGACGAATACTGCCGTGATGCTGAATAAGCTGGTAAGTGAATATCGTGACGAGGTGAATAAATCTGCTTTTAAACAAGACCTCAGAAAATACCAAAGAAATTCAATGAAGAATCTGAAAGGGGTGATGAATTATATTCAACATCTTTTTACCCGGCATGCAAGACTGTTGGTAATACGTCTGGACCTGGCCTGGGGAAAAGCACATTCAGGCAGCATTACGCCTGAAATAGCGAAACAACAGCGTCAGCAATTGCTGCGTAACATGAAACGAAATCGGATATTCAGACACGTTTTGGGCACGGTATGGAAACTGGAATACGGGCCTGACAGAGGCTTCCATTACCACATCTTATTCTTCCTTGATGGCAATAAGTCCCACAGTGGTATCAATATCTGCGAGCAGTTTGGCAAATACTGGGTTTCGGCTATTACAGAAAGGAAAGGCACGTACTTCAACTGTAATGTCAGACCTGAACGTTACGACAAACCTGGCATCGGGATGGTTAAGTATGACGACATCCTGAAGCTGGAAGGGCTACAACGTGCTGTGAACTATCTAACCAAAATAGATACCTTTGCACGCCTGGCGTTACCTGGCAACGTGAGAACCTTTGGGCGGAGCGAAATTAAAACATGCACTCCGAAGAGCAAACGTGGCAGGAAACGCACTCAGCCATCGTAACCCCCTTAAAGTCAAAAGATCCTGCACTACCGCATGATGCCTGTGTTTCTCGCAGGCATTTTTCATTCATCCCGGAGTTAATTATGTATAAACCTGTCTATGTGCCTTTTGCCGTTACACAACATGGCGAAAGGGTCGAACCGAAAACGGCGACACAAGAAGATTACGATACTCTGCTCTGCGAATTCTGTAGGCTGAAAATCAGCGTTGTTATTGACGAACTTACCGGTGTAAAAAGTTTTGTTCATACGCCACTGCGACTGGAGACGACAAAGCGACTTACAACATGCCCCTACAGCAAAACTGCAAGCAAGTTCGGCGATGGGCAGAAAGCAGAGTACGGCCCCTTACCGCCAGTAAAACCCCGCCAACCTCTCCGCAATACAACGATACAAAACTGGCAGTGTTGCTGGTGCCATCTCTGTTGGAATGGTGAAAAAGTATGTCCGCAATGTGCGGACTGGATATACGCCATTACTTGTAGCGATCAATAAGCAGGCTGGATTATATGATGAAATCTAACTATTAAAAATCCTAATAATCAGCACAGTATGTTAATCCCCCTCTAAAGAGCATGGCATAGTGTGATTTTAGTCAAGACCCGACTAAAAATTTCAACTGTTCTTCGGGCATTTCTCGCAATTGTCTAACAAATTGATACGATGGGAATAATCTCAAAGAGGAAAATGACATATGGCATACGAAGCTCAGATCAGCCGTACTAATCCAGCAGCATTTCTTTTCGTCGTCGATCAGTCTGGTTCAATGTCAGACAAAATGTCCTCCGGTCGAAGTAAGGCTGAGTTTGTCGCCGATGCGCTTAATCGAACTTTAATGAACCTAATCACTCGCTGTACGAAATCGGAAGGCGTACGTGACTATTTCGAAATTGGTGTTTTAGGTTATGGCGGTCAAGGGGTTTCTAATGGCTTCTCTGGTCCACTTGGAGGACAAGTCCTCAATCCAATTTCGGCTCTCGAACAAAATCCAGCCAGAGTAGAAGATCGCAAACGTAAGATGGATGATGGAGCTGGCGGAATCATCGAGACAGCAATTAAGTTTCCAGTATGGTTCGATGCTATTGCTAGTGGCGGCACGCCTATGCGTGAAGCCCTGACCAGAGCCGCCGAAGAGTTGGTGACTTGGTGTGATGCCCATCCGGATTGCTATCCTCCGACTATCCTGCATGTGACTGACGGCGAATCAAACGACGGTGACCCGGAAGAGATTGCGAATCATCTACGACAGATTCGCACCAATGACGGTGAAGTTCTGATTCTTAATATTCATGTCAGTTCTCTCGGAAATGATCCAATCAGATACCCTTCCTCAGACACTGGCTTACCGGATGCCTACGCTAAGCTGCTTTTCCGTATGTCCAGCCCTCTTCCGGAACATCTGGTGCGCTTCGCTCAGGAAAAAGGGCATACAGTCGGTATCGAATCTCGTGGATTCATGTTCAATGCTGAGGCTGCCGAACTCGTCGACTTCTTCGACATCGGAACCCGTGCTTCTCAGTTGCGTTGATTCAGCAATGAAACTTGAGTTCTTAGGGACAGTTCCGAAAGATCCTGAATACCCTAAGGCGAATGAAGATAAATTTGCCTTCTCCGAAGATGGGAGAAGGCTGGCGCTATGTGATGGCGCGAGTGAGTCCTTCAACTCAAAGTTATGGGCCGATCTTCTTGCCCGTAAATTTACTGCAGATCCAAAAGTAAATCCTGAATGGGTAGCGTCTGCTTTAGCGGAATATTCTGCCACGCATGACTTCCCTTCTATGTCTTGGTCACAGCAATCGGCATTCGAAAGAGGCAGTTTTGCAACACTAATAGGTGTAGAGGAATTTGAAGAGCATCAGGCAGTAGAGATTCTTGCTATTGGAGATAGCATCACCATGCTGGTTGATTGCGGAAAACTCATTTGCGCATGGCCTTTCGATCATCCAGAAAAATTTAATGAGCGGCCAACACTCCTTGCTACGTTGTCCGCTCATAACGATTTCGTCGGTGGAAGCACTTTCTGGACACGGCATGGGAAAACTTTTTATCTTAAAAAACTCACCCAACCCAAACTCCTCTGTATGACAGATGCACTCGGCGAATGGGCACTGAAACAAGCGCTGGCAGAGGATTCTGGTTTTATCGAATTACTTTCGCTGCAAACTGAGGAACAGCTTGCAGAGTTAGTTCTGAGAGAGCGTGCAGCAAAACGTATGCATATCGACGACTCAACGCTGCTTGTACTATCGTTTTAACGCGGAAAGAAAGATGCCTTACCCATCTCTTGAACAATACAACCAAGCGTTTCAGCTACATAGTAAGCTGCTAATCGATCCTGAATTGAAATCTGGCTCTGTTGCCACGACAGGGTTGGGTCTACCCCTAGCCATCAGCGGTGGCTTTGCACTGACCTATACGATCAAATCAGGCGTTAAGAAATACGCCGTTCGTTGTTTTCATAGAGAGTCAAAGGCTTTAGAACGCCGTTATGAGGCTATCTCGAGGAAAATTTCTAGCCTTCGCTCCCCCTATTTTCTCGACTTCCAGTTTCAGCCCCAAGGGATCAAAGTCGAAGGAATATCTTACCCTATTGTCAAAATGGCATGGGCCAAGGGAGAGACACTTGGAGAATTCCTGGAGGTCAACAGGCGTTCTGCGCAAGCAATAGCGAAACTATCTGCATCGATTGAATCACTTGCTGCCTACCTTGAAAAAGAAAAAATAGCACATGGTGATTTCCAGACCGGAAACCTGATGGTTTCCGACGGAGGTGCAACCGTCCAGCTAATCGACTATGACGGAATGTTCGTTGATGAGATTAAGACATTAGGAAGCTCGGAGCTGGGGCATGTCAATTTTCAGCATCCCCGCCGTAAAGCAACGAATCCGTTCAATCACACTCTGGACCGTTTCTCACTTATTACGCTCTGGCTAGCTCTTAAAACCTTGCAAATCGATCCGTCCATTTGGGATAAATCAAATTCGGAACTGGATGCAATCATTTTTCGAGCAAATGACTTTGTAGACCCCGGTTCATCTTCCATCTTAGGGATGCTATCGCGCATTCAACAGCTTTCCCCCTATGTAAAGAATTTTGCCGCAGTCTGCGCTTCAGCGATGGAAAAAACGCCTTCCCTTGATGACTTCATTGCTGGCAGAAACATTCCTGTATCCCTGGCAACTATTAGTATAAATGGGGATATACCAAGCAGCAGACTGAAACCTGGTTACATTGGTGCTTACACCGTCCTATCAGCCATGGATTACAGTGCTTGCTTTCAGCGAGTTGGTGATAAAGTTGAAGTTATCGGTAAAATTATTGATGTCAAACTTAGTTATGCCCGAAATGGAAAACCATATATCTTTGTTAATTTCGGTGATTGGCGCGGTAATATATTCAAAATATCAATATGGAACGAAGGCATTAGCGCTTTGCCTTCAAAACCTGATGCCTCATGGATCGGGAAATGGATTAGTGTAATCGGTCTTATGGAACCGCCCTATGTCAGTGGGAAATACAAATATTCACATATCTCAATAACAGTTACGACCATCGGGCAAATGACCGTTCTTTCAGAAACAGATGCCCGTTGGCGCCTTGCTGGACCAAACGATAGTCGACAAATATCAACTTCTACTAGCAGCAATCAGGAAGCCTTGGAGCGCATTAAGGGTAAGAGCACCACTTCAACTCCTAAGCCTGTGAGCACTAACGCCACAACTGCAAACCAGGCAATCCTCAACAAGTTACGGGCTTCTACACAAACTGTAGCACCAGCAAGAGCGCAAACTCAGCATGTAGTACCTAATAAATCATCAACGCATTATGTAGCACCGACGAGAACATCAGCTTCGCAGCCAGTTCAAAATATTCCGAGCCCTGCTAGCACCTCAAAGCAGCAAACCTCTCAAAAAAATATAGTTACAAAGATTTTGAAATGGCTTTTTGGATGATTGGTACTTGTAAAGAACAAGCGCAATTTCAGTGACCGTATAGCTTGCGCTTGAGGTGCCTGCGGGTATGATCTTGCGACATACACCACTAAAACGAATTCGTGGCGGCACTTTTAGCCTGCCCCTGTGTTTTCCCGAGGATTTACATGAACAACGCTGAACAGCTATTCCTAAACGAGCTGGATAACAAATTCTGGAAGGCGGCTGACAAGCTGCGCGCCAACATGGATGCCGCCAACTACAAGCATGTAGTGTTAGGGCTTATCTTTCTGAAGTATGTCTCCGATGCTTTTGAGGCTCGCCAGCAAGAACTGATAACCCTGTTCCGCGACGTCGGCAAACCGGACAACATCTACGCCATGTCGCGCGATGATTACGACTCCGACGAAGATTACGCACAGGCGATTGTTGATGAGCTGGAAGTCGAGGATTACTACACCGAAAAGAACATCTTCTGGGTCCCTAAAGCTGCTCGCTGGGACACGCTAAAAACGAAAGCGACTCTGCCAACCGGTACGGTGCTGTGGGTGGATGAAACGACCGGACAGGATGTGAAGCTGCGCTCCGTCTCCTGGCTGGTGGACAACGCGCTGGATGAAATCGAAAAAACCAACCCGAAACTGAAAGGCATTCTGAACCGCATCAGCCAGTACCAGTTGGGCAACGAGGTACTGACCGGGCTGATTAACACCTTCTCTGACGCCAACTTCAGCAACCCGGAATATAACGGTGAGAAACTGAGCTTAAAGAGCAAAGATATTCTCGGCCACGTATACGAATATTTCCTCGGTCAGTTCGCGCTGGCGGAAGGTAAACAGGGCGGCCAGTATTACACGCCAAAAAGTATCGTCACCCTGATTGTTGAAATGCTGCAACCGTACAACGGGCGCGTGTATGACCCCGCGATGGGTTCCGGCGGGTTCTTTGTTTCCAGCGACCGCTTTATTGAAGAGCACGCGGGCGAGAAGCAGTACAACGCCGCCGAGCAGAAGCGCAATATCTCTGTTTACGGCCAGGAGTCCAACCCGACCACCTGGAAGCTGGCGGCAATGAATATGGCGATCCGGGGTATCGACTTTAACTTCGGCAGCAAAAACGCCGACACCCTGCTGGACGACCAGCACCCGGATCTGCGCGCTGACTTCGTGATGGCGAACCCGCCATTCAACATGAAGGAGTGGTGGAACGCCAAGCTGGAAAACGACGTGCGCTGGAAATACGGCACGCCGCCGCAGGGCAACGCCAACTTTGCGTGGATGCAGCACATGATCCACCACCTCGCGCCAAAAGGTTCGATGGCGCTGCTGCTGGCGAACGGCTCAATGAGCTCCAACACCAACAATGAAGGCGAAATCCGCCGCAACCTGATTGAAGCGGATCTGGTGGAATGTATGGTGGCGCTGCCGGGCCAGCTCTTTACCAACACCCAAATCCCAGCCTGTATCTGGTTCCTGACCAAAGATAAATCCGGCGGCAACGGCAAAGCACACCGTAAAGGCGAAGTGCTGTTTATTGATGCGCGCCAGATTGGTTATATGAAAGACCGCGTGCTGCGTGACTTTACCCGCGAGGATATCGCCAGAATCGCCGATACCTTCCATGCCTGGCAGACGGATAAAGAATATGAAGACGAAGCCGGATTCTGCTTCTCGGCAACACTGGAAGATATTCAGAAAAACGACTTTGTGCTGACCCCAGGGCGCTATGTCGGTGCTGCCGAGCAGGACGAAGATGATGAACCATTTGCCGAGAAGATGGCGCGGCTGACGGCACAGCTTAAAGATCAGTTGGAAGAGAGTGCTGAGCTGGAGAAGCAGATTAAGGCGAATTTGGGGGGGTTGGGTTATGGGTTATGAGATGATTCAAACCAGTCTTGGTGATTTTATTGATTTTAGAAATGGTAAATCATCCCCGGATAGAACTCCTGAAGGTGAGTTTGATGTCTTTGGCTCCAATGGAGTTATAGGCCGGTGCGCAGAAAAAAATACTTCAGAGTTTAGCTTGATCATTGGTCGGGTAGGTTCGTATTGTGGAAGCGTTTATCAATCAAAAAAAGCATGCTGGGTTACTGATAATGCCATTATTGGTGCTTTGAGAAATAAAGATGAGTCGAACTTCTGGTATTTCCTGTTAACAAGACTCGATATCAATGCAATGAGCTCTGGTTCAGGTCAGCCTTTAATTAACCAAAAAATACTCAATAATATTCAAGTTAGGGTTCCTCTATCATCTACAACCAGAATAGATATTGGAAACTATCTCAGTCTATTTAATGAAAAAGTAAAGGTTAATGATGAAATCAACCAAACCCTCGAACAAATGGCACAAGCCCTGTTCAAAAGCTGGTTTGTCGATTTTGAACCGGTAAAAGCCAAAATGGCAGTGCTGGAATCGGGCGGTTCGCAGGCAGACGCGACGCTTGCGGCCATGTCAGCGATTTCCGGGAAAGATACTGATGCGCTGGAGGTTTTTGAGCGTGAACACCCTGAGCAATATGCCGAGCTAAAAGCCACGGCAGAACTTTTTCCGTCTGCAATGCAGGACAGTGAGTTGGGAGATATTCCTGAAGGGTGGTATTTACAACGATTTTCTAATATTGCGACACTTCATTACGGAAAAGCACTTAAAAAAACAGAACGTATAGAAGGACCTTATTCGGTTTATGGTTCAGGTGGCATCACTGGCTCACACAACAGTTATCTCGTTGAAGGTCCAGGTATTATAGTTGGCAGAAAAGGTTCTATCGGCACTCTGTATTGGGAGGATGGAAAGTTCCATCCAATTGATACCGTTTATTATGTCGAAAATAAAGAAGGTGTTCCACTAACCTATCTCTATTATTTAATGGGGACATTAAATCTTTCAAGTATGAACACTGATGCTGCTGTTCCTGGATTAAATCGGGATAACGTTTATCGGTTGGAAACCATAAATCCAGAAATAGCTATTTTGAATGAATTCAATAATCATGTGTCTGCGTTGAGAAATATGATTCAGAGAAATAAGAGTTCAACAGAAACTCTAACCCAACTCCGCGACACCCTGCTCCCAAAACTCCTCTCGGGCGAAATCACCCTGCCGGACGCCGAGCAGGCGGTAAGCGAGGTGGCAAATGTATAAAGTCGATAAGCCGACCAATAGCTTGCACTCTTTGCAAGAGGTGTCGTTTAGCAGCCTCGGTTATACCGAGCGCTATCACCTGCAGGAGTGGCTGGCAAAAAACCCCCAAGCACTGACCCGCGATAATGACGACGAACTGCTAATTATTCAGAAAGAATTCGCCGGTTTTGACGACACCAAAGAGCGGCTCGACCTGCTGGCTATCGATAAACAGCGCAACCTGGTGATCATCGAAAACAAGCTCGATGACTCCGGGCGCGATGTGGTATGGCAGGCGCTGAAATATGCAGGTTACTGCGCCAATCTGCGTAAAGAGCAGATCCTCGACATCTTCCAGCTCTATCTCGATAAATACGAACCGGAAGAGACCCGACCGGCGGCGGACGTGATGGCGGAGTTTCTGGAGTGTGAAAGCCTGGATGAAGTGCAAATTAACCAGAGCCGCACCCAGAGGGTGATGATGGTGGCGGCGAGCTTCCGCAAAGAGGTCACCAATACCGCGCTATGGTTGATGCAGTTTGGCCTGCGTGTGCAGTGCTTTAAGGTGAAACCATACAAATTCAATGACGATGTGTTCGTTGATATCCGGCAGGTGATCCCGACGCCGGAAGCGGAATCTTTCATGATCGGCATGGCGCAGAAGGAAGCCGAAGAGCAGTCCACCAGCGGCGAGCTGAAAACCCGCCATCTGCTGCGCAAAGCTTTCTGGACTAAAATGCTGGAGCGTCTGAAAGCCAGTTCCTGCACGCTGTACAACAATATCAGCCCGTCAACAGACCACTGGCTTAGCGCCGGTTCGGGTATCAGCGCACTTTCTTACAATATGATTTTTAGTAAGAAAGAAACCCGCGTTGAGTTCTGGATTGCCAAATCCTCAGCGGAGAGCAACACCTTTGCCTTTAACTGGCTGTATGAGCGTAAAGCGGCGATTGAAGAGACATTTGGTCATGCGCTGAAGTGGGAACCGCTGCCAGGCAAAAAATCCTGCCGAATCTCCTTTGCCACACCTGCTACCAGCCTCGATGAAAGCAACTGGCCAGCGATGATCGACTGGCTGCTGGTCAACCTGACGGCGTTTGAAAAAGCGCTCGATCCTTTTATCGCCCCACTGAATATGGCACTGAAAGAGATTTCAAACGCGCCGGAAGAAGTGGAAGAGCCTGCGACAGAGGAAGCCTGATGCTGAGCGAAGACGATTTAGAACAGCAGTGCCTGCAATGGTTTGCTGAACAGGGGTGGGAAGTGCTGCATGGGCCAGATATAGCGCCGGATGGCGACAACCCGCTGCGTGCTTCATTCCATGATGTGTTTCTGCGCCCGGTAATGCTGGAGCAGCTGCAAACCATCAACCCCCATCTCCCTGTTTCCGTGCTGGAAGAGGTGATACTGCGTATTACCCGCCCCGAAAGCCCGGATCTGGTCGTCAGCAACAAAGCATTCCATCATCTGCTGCTCGACGGCGTACCCGTCGAGTACAAGCGCGAAGACAAGACGGTTCACGATAAAGCGCTGCTGATGGATTTTAACCATCCCGGCAATAACCGCTTTATGGTCGTGAACCAGGTGGCTATTCAGGGGACAAAACAGGTTCGTCGTCCGGATATCATTGGCTATATCAACGGCCTGCCGGTGGCGGTGATTGAGCTGAAAAGCCCGATTGATGCCAGTGCCGATATCTGGGCCGCGTTTAACCAGCTACAAACCTATAAAAATGAACTCAGCGATCTGTTTATTTGCAACGAAGCGCTGGTAGTGAGCGATGGGCAAAATGCGCGTATCGGCTCGCTGACCGCAGATGAAGAGCGTTTTCTGCCGTGGAAAACCGTAGCGAACGAAAATGACAAACCACAGTTTGACTGGCAGCTTAAAACCGTCGTGCAGGGCTTCTTTAACCGTGAATTATTGCTCGATTATATCCGCTATTTTGTCCTGTTTGAGAATGACGGCAAACGGCTGATTAAGAAGATTGCCGCCTATCACCAGTTCCATGCAGTGCGTGAAGCGGTGACGGCGACGATTGTGGCCTCGACCGGTAAACACCTGCCGTTGCACAGTAATATTCAGCCCGGTAGTAAAAAAGCGGGGGTCGTCTGGCATACCCAGGGTTCCGGCAAAAGTATCTCTATGTGCTGCTATGCCGGGAAACTGCTGCAACAGGCGGAGATGAACAACCCGACCATTGTGGTGGTGACGGATCGCAACGATCTCGACGGCCAGTTATACGCCACCTTCTGCCAGGCACAGGATTTGCTGAAGCAGACGCCACTACAGGCCAACGATCGAGATGAATTGCGCAAGTTGCTTAATGCCCGTGAATCCGGCGGCATCATCTTTACCACCGTGCAGAAGTTTGCGCCGCTGGACGGAGAGCAGAGCCATCCGGCGCTCAACCAACGCAGCAATATCGTGGTGATTTCTGATGAAGCGCACCGTAGCCAGTATGGCCTGAGCGCCACGCTGGACAGGCAAACTGGCGTCTATAAATACGGCTACGCCAAACACATGCGCGATGCGCTACCGAATGCGTCGTTTATGGGCTTCACTGGTACGCCGATTGCCTCGGAAGATAAAGATACCCGTGCCGTGTTCGGTGATTATGTCTCTATCTACGATATTCAGGATGCGGTTGATGATGGCGCGACGGTGCCGATTTACTACGAATCCCGGCTGGCAAAACTCGACCTGAACCATGAAGAACTGGAAACGCTATCCGATCAAGTCGATGAACTGGTAGAAGACGAAGAGGCGGGGCAGCAGGAGAAAACCAAAGGCGACTGGAGCCGCCTGGAAAAGCTAGTCGGTTCAGAGCCTCGTATTCAGCAGGTCGCCGCTGACCTGGTTCAGCATTTTGAAACGCGCAATGCGGCCATGAACGGTAAAGCGATGATTGTCGCCATGAGCCGCGAGATCTGCGTGAAACTGTACGATGCCATCGTGGCGATACGCCCGGAATGGCACAGTGAAGACGTCGAACAAGGGGCGATCAAAGTCATCATGACCGGATCGGCGTCAGATAGAGATCACCTGCAATCGCATATCTACAACAAACAGACCAAAAAACGCCTGGAAGCCCGCTTTAAAGATCTGAACGATCCGCTGAAACTGGTGATTGTGCGGGATATGTGGCTGACCGGGTTTGATGCTCCATGCTGCCACACCATGTATATCGACAAACCGATGCGCGGCCATAACCTGATGCAAGCGATTGCCCGCGTTAACCGCGTGTTCCGGGATAAACCCGGCGGGCTGGTGGTGGATTATATCGGCATTGCCAACGAGCTGAAGCAGGCGCTGAAAACCTATACCGATTCAAAAGGCAAAGGACAGACGACGGTTGATGCTAGGGAAGCCTTTGCTATTCTGCTGGAAAAAATGGATGTCATTCATGGGATGTTTGCCCGTTCGGCGGGCAAGCCGGGGTTTGATTACACGGGCTTCTCCCGCGATCCGCTGGCCTTCTTGCGTGATGCCGTGAACTACATTCTGGGGCTGGATGATGGTAAAAAACGTTACCTCGATGTCTCGCTGGCGATGAGCAAAGCCTGGTCATTGTGTAACACGCTGGATGAGGCCGAACCTTTGCAGGAAGAGTTCGCGTTTCTTTCGGCGATCCGAGTGGGGCTTATCAAACTCGATCCGAAGGCCAAATTTAGCCAGTCAGAAAAAAATTCGCTGCTGAGTAAAATTCTTGATAATGCGGTCGTCGCGACCGGCGTTGAAGATGTGTTTGCTTTGGCCGGATTGGATAAGCCAAACATAGGCTTGCTGTCGGATGAGTTCCTGGAGGAAGTGCGGGAAATGCCGCAGCGTAATCTGGCTGTAGAATTGCTGGAAAAACTGCTCAATGACGGGATTCATGCACGTTCCGGTAATAACGTAGTGCAGCAGAAGAAATATTCTGACCGTCTGAAAGCCGTACTGCTCAAATACAATAACCGGGCGATTGAAACCGCACAGGTGATTGAAGAGCTGATCGAGATGGCGAAAGCGTTTCAGGACGCAATGGCGCGCGATGATGCGCTGGGGTTGAACCCGGATGAAATCGCCTTCTACGATGCGTTAGCCGAAAACGAAAGCGCAGTACGTGAACTGGGCGACGACACGCTCAGAAAGCTGGCGATTGAAGTCACGCGGCAACTGCGAAAATCCACCACCGTAGACTGGCAAGTACGAGACAGCGTGCGGGCGAGGTTACGGGTTCTGGTACGCCAGACGCTGCGTAAGTACAAATATCCACCGGATAAAACAGCGGGTGCGGTGGAGTTAATATTAAAACAAGC
>UMGS01012769.1_pt1 | contig 12456 bp, 11 predicted proteins | sample 1965341 | NCBI WGS metagenome assembly UMGS01 (sample SAMEA4836079, study PRJEB28245) | human gut metagenome | biome: gut microbiome; material: fecal sample | place: Denmark | collected 2008 | reverse complement strand
TAGTCTCGCGGCAGAGGGGGAGATAAAAGTAGAGAACGTTGCGCCGCAAAGGGCAAGAAAAAACCCGCGTTAACGCGGCGTTAATGCGGGTGAGTGAACGTTTACGGACTGACGGTTCGATACAGAAGCTGGAAAATCTAGCTAACTCGTTAATTTATCAGCGATACATTGCCTTGAAAACATGGCTATGGGCACATTCAAGGACACAAAAGCAGGATACTGCTTTGTTTTATGCGGTGCGCATAAAACTCGAAGGTGCGATGTTAGTGGAAGGCTCACTGCTTCAGTGCCACTATGTCTAAGCCATCTTTTTTTTGATAGTATTTGAGCTTGGTAAAGTTAATTTACATATAAAAAGGGAACTGTGGGACGCAAAACCATACATAATCTATTGATAACTTGTTATGAATTATGCAATATAGTTTAAATATCTAAAATAGAAGCGCGAGACAATTAAAATGAGTTTTTATATAGAGAGTGCTCTTGTTGATAATAAGAGAATAGAACTAGTGCCACAATCAATACATAATATAGGTAATATATATACTGTATTAATTGGAAAAAACGGAACAGGTAAAAGTATTTTTTTAAGTAAACTTGCAAATAGTTTATGTAGTATTCAAGTGGAAAATAAATATTTAAAGCGTGATTTTGATAGTAATGAAAAAAATAACGCTAAAATGTCTTTTAATATTGTAAATGATGGTGTTGGTAATGAAATTAGATTAGAGGGGCGTAAGTTTATAGATGGTGATAGTAAATATCTTCTCCCTTCCGTTTTGACATGTATATCAACAAGCCCATTTGATAAATTTTCATCAGAACGTAGGTTTTATAACTCCAAACATGATATTAACACATTTTATCATTACTTTGGGTTGAAAGATTTAGGACGGAAAAATGCCATTCATGCTTTTATAGAAAAAATCCTATATTCAAGAATTAATAGTTCATTAAAAAATGACAGAGAGTCATTTGAAAAAATATTGGGTTTTTTAAATTACCAGCCTAAAATAAAAATTGAGTTCAGAACTAGAGTTAGGCTTAAAAAACTATTTGAGCTTGATGATGAAGAGCTTATAAGACAAATTGAAAAGCCAATATTTACACCAACGGGTATATATAAGTGGAGTAAAAATCAATCTAATTATGATGTGCCTAGAATAAGAAATTCATTATTTCTCATTAACGATTATATTTTAGCCTCCTCAGATATACGTTCGAATTCAGGTTCAGAGGCAAGGTATTTTGATGTTGAGATAAATGCTCTTAATGAGAACATGATAAATATATCTGAACACGTGATGCATGAGATGTTATATTTAATGGAGTTGAATCTATTATCTATTAGAGATATATATCTTTATAAAAAATCAGGTGATGAAGTTATATTATATGAAGCTAGTTCTGGTGAGCAGTGTTTACTAATTAACACATTTGGTATTGCTAATAGCATTGCAGATAATGCTTTAATACTGATAGATGAGCCAGAAGTAAGTCTTCATCCAGAGTGGCAGGAGGTTTATATTGAATTGCTTATGGATGTCTTTAGTCATAAGAAAGGATGTCACTTTATTATTGCAACTCACTCCCCTCAAATAATATCCAACCTTAAAAAAGATAACTGTTTTATTACTACTCTTGAAAATGGCAAAACATATCATGCTAAGGATTTCATAAATAAGTCAGCAGATTTTCAACTAGCAACTTTAATGGAGACTCCTGGGCATGAGAATGAATATTTAAAAAGACTGGCAGTAAATATATTAAGTAAAATTTCTGCCAATGAAGAGTTGAGTGATCAAGATATAAATGATGTTCTATGGCTTAAGGATATATCTAAAAATCTAGAGCCGAACGATACAGTCATGTTTCTTATTGGTTTGATCGTTAAGAGCAAGGTGTCTTTAAAATGATTTCTAATGCTTATTTGTATAATAATGATTTTCAGGAAAGGATAAATGCAAAAATAAGCTCAGAGGGGTTTTGTTCTGATTCATGGTCTGATAATGATATTAGTGATATTAAAGAGTCAATAAAGCAATTTTATATACCTGAACAAAACCATATTTGTCCTTATTGCCAACAAAGATTTTTGACTAACAATGGGAGGCAATGGGATATAGAACATATAATACCACGCCAAACTCAAGTTGGTTTCATGTTTACCCCACAGAATTTATGTGTCTGTTGCCCTGATTGTAATAGTCATAAAGGATATAAAAAAACAACGACTAGTGTCGCTAAAAAAACGCTACCTACAAAATCGCACTTATATCTTATCGTTCACCCACACTTCGATAAATATGACGATCATATAGAGGTCATTGAACCCGGATATCTCTATAGAGCAAAAAGTAAGAAAGGTGAAAATACAATGTATGTTTGTTCATTAAACAGGTTTTATCAGTTTTCTGGTTATAATTCTGCAGTAGCAACAGATCATCGTTTGATGATGTTGGCAAATGGTTTATCTTCTGCACAGAGCGAAGAAGAGAAAAGGCAAATACGTCGAGAAATGATATCTATATCACTACGGGCAAACATATAGTACGGCTTTTGAGGTAATTGATTTTATAAAACAACATTAGTTTAAAAACTAGCTTTCTTCATTTTCAGACGCTATATTTTCTCGGTTGCGGCAAAACCGCAACCGGAATTGGCGTTCCGAATTATCACGAGTGTCGGTAGCGATGTTTGCAGTGCTACTGGCGCGGCCTGCGCTCGCCCCTTCAATGGTGGCTCAGGCAGGGGCTTCGAAAGAAGCGCCGGGTCGTGATAACCGGTACGCCAACCCTGTCTGGGTCACCACCAGTGAGCCTGGCGTCTCCGGTGGTGGCGTTAACCTGCTTATCACGAAGCGGAGCGCTGCATATGTGTCCTGTCCTTGTATCTTCCGTTGCACCAGCCTCCGCCGGAGGTATCTATGAAAATCACCGTAGAACAACCCTCAGCCAGAGAACTGGTCGATCGCTCGCGAGTCCTGGTGCATGTGATGCTCGAGCATCCTGACGATATCGGCCCGAATTATGCGTTGCTTCTCATCCTTGCCGACCAGCTACAACTATTAAGGGATGCTTTTGAAGAGGATGAGATCAGACGGCTTAGAGACGAGAAATTACCTCAGTAATTCTTACAGCGACCACAGCATCAGGGACAGATGTTGTGCTTGATTCCCCCACCTGCTTTTTCCTGGCTGGCTCCCCCATATTCTCTGAGGTGAATTCCATGAACACAGCAATGGCGCGGGTTGAAAGGGCATCCCCCATCTTTCGCTGTTAAAGGTGAATAATGTGGGGGAGTCGAGTACCTGCCAGAGTATCCCCCCACAGATTCCAAGTTCCATCATCATTCCCCCGTATCCGGGAGCCGGATCTGTTCTCCATCGAGCACAATCAATTGTTCGCGCAGCAGCTTCTCCAGCCAGCGCGAAAATTTCTTCTCGACGTTAATTCCCTTAGCCCGTAGATCGTCGCGCAAGAGCGCGCGGGTACAGGGCTTATTCTGGCTGATGCGTTGGTTAATACAGCGCCATAACGCCGTATGGTTGCGAGTGATATGAGGAACGCCGGGTGGTATGCCACTACTCAGTAAGTCATCGTCAGGTTGCCGGGGCTCGTCATTCAGCACCAGTGAGGTCACTGCTTCGCCATCGCTATCGGTATAGATAACAACTTCCTCAAGATCGTAGGCGGTGACCTCCTGCATCTCAGCATCTTTCATCTTTGTACAACTCAGGGTGATAGCGTTGCGACGTCCCTCGCGCCTGACGTTAAACTCGGCATCCAGCGCGGCCTGAAAAGCACTTGAACCGCGTGCGCCTCGCTCCTGATCCTTACCCGAGTGATGAACGATCATCATCGCCGCGCGTGTATGATACCGAATGGCGTCGCAACCCTGGATAAATGCGCCCATATCCCGCGCGGTGTTTTCATCTGAATTACCAAAACAGCGGGCCAGCGTATCGAGGATGATCAGCCGTACCGGCATTCCGGTCATGTTCTGAATGTCCTGCGTCGCCAGGATAACCTGTTCGATGCTTCCCGGAGCGGCTGGAAAGATCGGGCAGTCGACGCGAAACAGGTTATCGAGCGCCATCTCGTCATTAACGCTGAGTTCCCAGGCGCGGATCCTCCGCGATACACCGGTTCCTCCTTCTCCGGCGATAAACAGCACAGCCCCTTGATTGACTCGCTTTCCGCCCCATGACGTACTGCTGGCAATGTGGCACGCCAGCGATACCGCAGAAAGGATTTAAAAGAGCCGCCGGGGCCGTAAATACTGCACAGCGCCCCGGCGGGAATAAGTCCTTTAACCAGATAATCCTGACTGGTGTTAAACCCTTCCGAGCCCCGGCGCAGCGGAAGGGAGGTGGTAAGAGTACGGTCTGATGCTGTCATGACTACGACCTGAGATTTGCAGGAAGCTGCTGGTTGAACACAATCCGGGAAATGGATTCACCGTAGTGACGGTAAAATTCATCCCAGTCGCTCAATGTGGTGTCTGCAGGGAGAACCACACAGCCCTTCACTACCTCGGCAGCGGCGGTTGCATTCAGCAACCCGGTATTTTTCTCCTGACTGCAATCATTATCGCCAGCCAGGATAAGGTGGCATTCAGGCCACTGCGCCCGGAAAGCGATGGCCACATTTTTCAGATTGTGCGCCGACAGGGCCGCAACGACCGGAAAATGATGAAGGCATGAGACCGCAAGCGCGGTTGCATATCCTTCGGTAATGATGATGCCTTCCGGCGGTTTGCTGTCCGGTGCCCAGGGTTCCGGTTTACCGTTGCGGCTCGCCTGATGTACCGGGCAAAAACAATCCTTCAGATGGCTACCGGGCAGCAGGTACTTTTTCCCTCCAGGATGTATGAACTGTGCACCTGTCAGCTGCGCGCCTGTATTTCGAATTGGCAATATCAGCGTACCCGCCCCGAAATGCACGCCGCAGATTGTCCGGCTACTACGCTCAGTCAGAAGCCACTGGGCTCGTCGCCAGCCTCGCGTTGTCAGATACGGCGCTTCTCCGGATTCGCAATGACGAAGCAGTGTCTTAATACGCGATTCCATATTCAAAGCCTGTGATTTTTCCCTGGCTGGCGGAACCAGCGGTACAGGATCCATGTCCTGCACCATTCCGGCGGCCGCAACCAGTGCGCAACCGAAGAAGCGGGAAACCAGATCCAGTCCGTCACCTGCGCCGCACTGATTGCAGAACCATGTGCCGCGCCCCTCCAGATCATCCATCCTGAAGCGATCCTTACCCCCACAACAGGGACACGGGCCATGCCGATGATTTGGTGGAATGAAAATGCCAAGTTGTTCAAATATTTTCGGCCAGTTATTGCGTGCCCGATCGGAGACGGCAGAAACGTAATAGCTCATGATTGCCTCCCATACACCTGCTGGATGTAGCGCCCTCGACCATCGCCATGACCAAGATCCATCGCAACCATCGCCTTGGCTTCCTTTATACTCAGCCCCAGTCCCTGGTAGTGCGCCATCGCCTCCTGCGCCCATGAATAGCGCAGACTGTGTGGTGCATAGGGGCCAGTCAGCCCTGCGCGAACTGCGCTGGCACGCCAGTAATTCATTGCGGCGCGCAGATCGGGTTTATTGAGCAAACGTCCCCCGCGTTGTGTCATCAGGGGTATAGCCTGGTTCAGGATGCTGCGTAGCCTTTCAGGTTCGAGCACCACCGTCTGACGGGAACGTGATCCTTTGGTGCCAAAAACCACCTGCAATCGATTTTCTCCACGCTCTAACGCAGCGGCCCATGTCTTCAGAGACTGACAACACTGCACCGCTTCCTGTGAACGCAAACCCATTGCTCTGGCAAGCTCCAGCGTCAGAGCCAGCCCTTCATCTTTTTCATGAAAAGCAGACAGCGCCGACAACCAGCGTTCTGAGGTTAATGGCAGATGCGTTCCAGCCCGGCTGGCGTTACCCAGCCCGAGCGCTTTATTGCTGATGCGCTCCGATTGGGCAAATTTTTGACGTCCAGACTGAGCAAGGATGGTGCGCAGGGCAGCCATCTCGTTTTGTAGCGTGCGTGGCGTAATTCCTGCTTCCCGTCGCGCCATCACGTAGCTTTCGATATGTGACGATTTCAGATGCTGGAGATCCTGAATCTGGATATTCAGCTTGTGCAGATGCTGGCTTAAACGCCCGGCGATGCGGAGGCGATCATGGACTGTTTTAAAACTGCCGCCAGCCAGCAGGGCGAGTTTTTCCATGCGTTTTGTTAGTTTCGACATAGCTATTCTCCACTCAATTCTCCGACGCGCGGTTGGGCACAGCGTGCTGTGCTGAACGATACCGGTGCGCCGGAGAATGCGCGGATGAGGTATGACGGGGTACGGTGATGCACGAATGCAGCCGCCTGCTCAGGCAGGTATATCCCCACAGGTAAAATGACCTGTCCTCCGGTATCGGTTCGGTAGTGCTGGTTTCTCCTCCTGGTAAGTAAATTTCTGACATCTGTTTGAGTGTCAGCCTGTTTGTTGCAGTGGAATTGCAGGCAGTAGCTGGGTTGAAGCTGATCTGCGCGCTGGCGTCACTTTCACTCGCTTACGCTCTTAAAAGTGACGCCGCGTTTTGCAAATTCAGCAGGAAGTACGGACGCAAAGCCTTCGGCAATGCCGTCCGACTTCTCTACAGCGTTCTGTCTGTCGCTACGCTTGTAACAGGGTAGCGATAAAGGGTGTGGTCACCTGTATCGAGACAGGAGGTCAGTTTCAGACCACGCTTCGTTCCTTGGTTGACCGGGGGGGGGCTGACCGCCAAAGGCGCTTCTTACAGGTCGCAGTTCGTCTTAGAACAGGAAGCTTTTAGGGGTACTGCTATGAGTTGGGGATAGGGTAGAGCGGGGGGAGGGGGAAAGCTGCGGGAAACTGTTTTTGGATTTGAAAATATTTACCCATAGGAATCAATAGGTAAACACGCTAATATCATGGAGCACAAAACATTATCATCATTAGTCTTATTTCTATGTTATTGATATATAAGGTTTTTTGGTGTTTTATGAAAATATATTTAAATGATGCTGGTAATGGCGACAGCATCATACTCGCAACAGAAAATACAACAATTATGATTGACGGTGGTACAGCAGCCTCTTACAACATTTGGAAAAAAAACGTATCAGAGATCAATAAAATTGATGCTTTATTTGTAACACATATTGATAACGATCACATTAATGGTCTCATTCGTATGTTTGAAGAAAAAGCTCATCCAGTCATAAATGAAATTTTCTACAATGGCATTGAACAGGTAACTAACTCTGAATTTTGTCAGGATGATTCACATAATGAGGAATCAAGCATACTTGATTCTATGATATCAAATTTCTCTGATGATGTTGAAGGTCAATCAAATATAGGGTTTTCGGAAGGAACATCTCTTTCATTTTTATTGAGAGAACTTAGTTATAATGTGAATGAAAGATTTGATGGTAAGGTAATTACCAACACTTCAAAACCAAACGTTTTTAGTATAGGTGATGTTACTATTGAAATTATAGGACCATCGAATGAAAATATCTCCTCAATCAAGAATAATTGGCTTGAGGTTTTGTCTGAATACGGGGTGAAAAGAAAACTAATCAATAAAAAATGCAGTGTAGCATTTGAGAAATATATCGATTCATTAAGAGGTGATCTTGATGTTGAAGATATATGTGAGGCTTCAGAAGAATCAATTGAGAATTTATCGAATAAACCATTTATTGATGATAATTCGTTAAATAATATGAGTAGCATATCTTTTATAGCTGAGTGCAACAAGAAAAAAATACTCCTTCTAGGAGATAGTGATGCCAGAACCATCTTAGAATGGATGGATTGTAGAGGTTATGAAACAATTAATGTGGATGCAGTGAAGTTACCACATCATGGTAGTAAACATAATTATAATAAAGAATTATTAGAAAGGATTTTATGCAATAAGTATTTAATTAGTACTAATGGAAGAAAACATAGTCATCCAGATTTAGAAACACTAGCTAGGATTGTAAGATACTCAAAAAAACAACCAGTAAATATTTTTATTAACCATTCAATATCACATATTGATGAGTCATTTAAAGAAAAAGTATCAAATTATAGTCCTGGCTCAAATATATTGACAGAGGAGAGAGAGGTTTTGTTATGAAATTAAATAGCTATCCTACAGGAAGTGTTTATATATTTCAGTCACAGAAGGAGGATTCTGTTAGGAGGGGAACCTGTTTTAGTATAAGTAATAATGTTGTTATAACGGCAAAACATACGATTGAGGATGGCGGAGAATATAGCCTTTATTTAAAACCTGATGATTTCATATCAGGAGATAAGGTTAAATTAAAAATTATTGATGGATATGATAACTCGGAATCCGATTTTGTTCTTCTTGAATGTATCGAAAATGAGATTTCGTCATTTTTAAATGCCGGAATAGTCAGTTTCTCTGTCGATGAAGAGGTCCAAGTATATGGATTTCCTGCGGAAAAGAATCAAATTCCAGCTGGTTTTTCTTCAAGAATATGCAGTGTAATTGAGAATATAAAAACAGCTAAGCATAGCTATGAAATAGCACAGGTACCTACTGTTTCGAAATATAAAGGTATGTCGGGATCACCTGTTTTATTCAATGGTTACGTTGTTGGTATGTTAATTGTTCAACAAGGAAATAGTACTTTACATGTTCTATCTATTTCTGAAATATATAATAATATCGGTGAGGGGGTTAAGGGCCTAAATCTAAATACATCGCTACGGGAGGAAATAGAGTATATACCTCCTGAACATCCAGACACTCCGTTTGAAATTTGTATTGATTGCAATAAAGCTATACCCAATATAAAAGGGGTTAATATCGGTTTTGAGTATAGTGAATGGCGTAAAAATGAACTTATTGAATATTCAAAAGACTGGTTGATTGATTATTCATTAACTGCGCAGCATAAGAAAGCTATAGGTAACAGACCAGCTAAACAATTACAAGAGGCTATAAAGAAATATCCAATTGATAATTTAAATGCTTTGGGTGATCTTTTTTTACATATGGCCATTAGGCAAAGCCATAAAACAATTCCTGTAGTTAATGGTGTCTATGATATCAATGGTAATTCACTTTTTTCTTGCTCACACGTTGTTATTAATAGTGGGCAGGTTGAATTATGGCTCGGTGCTTCATCAATAAAAAGTACTATGAATGAAGCCATAACTTCTGTTATAGAAAACATTAACAATTTAATTACAATTAATGAAATAAAAAACAGATTTTTAATTATAACATCTGAAATAGATGAAGAATGGCCTTTTAAAGAAAAACTAAAAAGACTATCTGATAATAGAATTTCCATTGAGAAACGAGTGGATAAAATAATAATACCAATATTTATTGTTAACTCAAGTGATATAATAAAAAACTATAATGAAAATGAATTTTTAGAAAAATTCAAATCCAAAATAGATAAATGTCGGGAATCAATTACGTCTCATTACAGCAATAAAATTGTCAAGTTAATTGATGTTAGAGTGTTTCTATTTCCTGTGGATGATATCACCTCATTGTATAATGATTTCAAAAAGGAAGTGCAATAATGAATATTGTAAAATATAATGAGCTTAAAAATCGTATAGCTGCAGAGGATAGTGTTTGGGTAGAGATAATTTTGGAATTAATTAATGAATATAATAAACATGAGAACAAATATTTAATACAAGATTTAGTTTTGCGTTTATTAGATAAAAAAGATTATTTCAGCGAGCATATTAATCTACTAAATAGATTAATATGGGAGTTGGGATTGTTTCCATATATAGACGACACCAAGATAGATTTTAAGACTAAAATTGGAAGGGATGTTTTCTTATCCCCGATAGATGACGAGACTACATTCCATGTTAAGCAGGCAGAGATTTACTATAGAATAGTTAATGGTGAGAATATTGTTTTAAGTGCTCCAACAAGCTTTGGAAAAAGTCTTATAATAGATGCTTTAATTAGCTCTCGTTTATTCAATAATATTGTTGTAGTTGTACCTACAATAGCACTGATGGACGAACTTAAGAAGAAATTTCATAAGCACAATGATGTATATAAAATAATAACCCAATCAAATCAAGCTACTTCTGATAAAAATATTTTCATATACACACAGGAAAGGGTAATTGAGCGTGACTTTGAGTCAATAAAAATTGACTTTTTTATTATTGATGAGTTTTATAAGTTGGCGCCTAGCAGTGATAGTGATTACAGATGTGATAGGTTAAATATTGCTTTTCATAAACTATATAATGTATGTAATAGATTCTATATGTTGGGGCCAAATATAGATGGTCTTGCAAATGGGTTGGAGGATGACCTTAATTGTTCTTTTGTTAAGTTTGATTCATATAAAACAGTGGCTGCTGATGAATTTTACTACGAACTTAAGACCAAAGGTAAAGACGAAGATGTAGATATAGAAAGAGATAAACATTTAAAAAGTATACTTAGTGCACTTGATTCTAATGAACAAACTGTTGTTTATTGTAAGTCGCAAAAACGAGCCAATAAATTAATGTCAAAAATATTGGCAATGGATCTTACAAGTAAACGACCAGAAAATAATAAATTTTCTAAGTGGTTAAGGGATAATTATCATCAGGATTGGAGTTTAGCTCATGCGGTTGATTATGGTATCGCGTGCCATCATGCAAAACTTCCAAGAGCAATAGGTTCTTATCTGGTCGATGCATTTAATAAAAAAAGAATAACTATATTAGTTTGTACCTCAACCCTCATTGAAGGGGTGAATACAAATGCTAAAAATGTCATCATTTATGATGATTGTATTACTGGAAGAACTAAACTAGATTCGTTTACTTTTAATAATATTTCAGGCAGAAGTGGGCGAATGTTCAAGCACTTTGTTGGAAGAATTCATGTAATTGGTGCCAAACCCAACAAGCAGTTGCCATTAATTGATATCCCTATTATTACTCAAAGTGATAATGCTTCAGATTCTATGCTTTTACAAATTAAAAATGATCTATCAGAGATTAATTTAACTAGGATATATAAATATACTCATCAACAAATCCTACCAATAGAGTTAATCAACAAACATCAAGGTATTTCACCTGAAAAACTATTAACTTTTGCAGAAGCTTTGATGGATAATTGCGGTAAGTGGAATAGGAATATGGTATGGGATTCATTGTATCCCACAAAAGACCAGCTTAATCACTTATGTTTTATTTTATTTGAGTATTTTTCTATATCAAGGATGGGTAATGGCACGGTAAAATCTGCATCGCAACTGCACAATAGATTAAGATCTATCATGAATCATGAAAGCGATTTGGATTTGATCAATAAAGAATACTCTTATTGGATAGAAAAGGATGCTGATTATACTGTGGATGACGCAGTACAAATTATTTTTGATTTCAAACGGAATTTAGTTAGCTATAATTTACCAAAAATAATTTTTGCTATTAATGATATACAAAAGTTAATTTTTACAAGATTTAATTATTCGTTTGGTGATTATACTAATTTCTGTCATGCTCTAGAGGCGCATTTCGAATTACCAACTTTAGTTACGTTAGAAGAATTCGGTATTCCAATGCAGATATCTAAGAAAATTGCAAAAGTTGCGGATATTACATCAGAGGATAATATAGATATCACCTTAGGTAAGATAAAATCGAAAGCAAGCAATGGAAAAATATATAATGTTTTGAGCGATTTTGAGTCTTCTCTTTTGAAAAATATTCTTTATTATTTATAATGATAAGAAAGTGGTCACTATAATTTGGGGTGACCACTTTAAATTTATTTTATTGTATAAGCCTTCCCAAACTTACCAATAACAACCTTTCGCCCCTCCTCAATCTGCGCATCAACAAAGTCCGCCCAGGACTGAAGCATCTCCCGGCGCTGATTCAGGTACTGCGCACGGTTGTAAACACCGCGAACGCCGCCGATCTTATGCGCAAGGCATTTCTCTACCCAGTCGGAGTTGTAGCCTTGCTTATGGAGCAATGTGCTGGCAGTACGCCGGAAGTCATGAATAACAAAATCCCTGACGTTCAGATCCAACGTACGCACCGCGCAGTTAAGCGTTGTTTTGGAGATCGGGCGTCGGTGGTCGTTTCGGCTGGGGAAAACGTAAGGGGAATCTCCGGCAAGAAATTTTAGCTCTTCGAACATCGCCAGCGCCTGCTTTGACAGCGGAACAATATGCGGGTTATCCATCTTCATTCTTTCGCCGGGGATACGCCATTACAGCGCGTTAAAGTTAACTTCACTCCATGTCGCTTCAATCATCTCAGATTTACGCACCATGCAGATGATCAGCAGGTGCAGAGCCAGTTTGTGGCGTCGGTTCATATTAGAGGTGTAGATCTCCCGTAACAGGATGCCGATCTCTTTTGCTGTTAGCGCCACGTCGCGGCTTGTTGCTTGTACGATATAACGGG
>UMGS01002653.1_pt1 | contig 12474 bp, 12 predicted proteins | sample 1965341 | NCBI WGS metagenome assembly UMGS01 (sample SAMEA4836079, study PRJEB28245) | human gut metagenome | biome: gut microbiome; material: fecal sample | place: Denmark | collected 2008 | reverse complement strand
CGGCATGCCGGAGGGGGTGCAACGGCTTTCACTTGCTCACCGCAGGAATGAGTACCGCATTGTCTCGACCGACGGCACAACGGCGACGGTGGCGCGCCTGGTTAATGGTGCCGTTGATGAGTCATGGCCGGGATTCACCGCCCGGACGATGATCGACTATGAGGCCACTGGTCTTAACGACACGTTGAGCTGGCTGGGGCCGTTCCTGGTTTGCCCTGAAAATGAGACCGTCGATATGTTCGAGGTGAATTTCTCCTTCCCGAACGGCATCTGTGGCTTTGACAGCAAGGGGAAAAAGCGGCTTCGGCATGTTGAGTGGGAGATTCAGTATCGCGTCTACGGTTCCGGATCGGGGTGGGTGAGTCACCAGGGAGAGTATGCGCTTAAAAACGTCAACGGGCTGGGATTCACTGAGCGGATCACCCTCAGCTCACCAGGGCTGGTAGAGGTTCGCTGCCGTCGGCGCAATGAGCAGGGCTCAAACAACGCGCGAGACAGTATGTACTGGCAGGCGCTGCGCGGGCGACTGCTGACGCGCCCTTCATCCTATCCCGGCGTGTCGCTGATGGCGGTGACCGTCGAGATGGGCGGGAAGCTGGCGGCGCAATCAGACCGTCGCGTAAACGTTGTGGCCACGCGCGCCTATGACTCAGGAACGGCCAGAACCATTTCGGGGGCGCTGCTGCATGTTGGGAACTCGCTGGGGCTGGAGATGGATGCCGACACCATCAACGCGCTGGAGTCTGCGTACTGGACGCCACGGGGAGAGTATTTCGATTTCGCTACCGGCGACAGTATCTCAGCGCTGGAAATGCTGCAGAAGATAGCCAATGCCGGGAAGTCACGTTTTCTGCTGAGTGATGGCCTGGCGACGGTCAACCGTGAGGGGATTAAGCCCTGGACTGGCGTGATCACTCCGCATGAGATGGTGGAGGAGCTGCAGAGCGGATTTACCGTACCGTCCGACGATGATTTTGATGGCGTCGACGTGACATACATCAACGGGACTACCTGGGCGGAGGAGACCGTTAAATGCCGGACGCCTGATAATCCCACGCCGGTGAAAATCGAGAACTACAAACTCGATGGGGTACTGAATCAGGATCACGCCTACCAGATCGGCATGCGTCGCCTGATGAAATACCTGCAGCAGCGGGTGACGTTTCAGACCACTACCGAGCTGGACGCGCTGTGCTACAACACGGGCGATCGCATTGTGCTCACGGATGATATTCCGGGTAACAACACGATTTCCTGTCTGGTGGAGGCGATGACAACGGCGGATGGCGTGACAACGTTCACCGTCACGGAGCCGCTGGACTGGTCGTTTGAAAACCCCCGCGCGCTGATCCGCTATCAGGATGGCTCTGCATCCGGGCTGATGGTGGCGAGCAGGGTGGGTGATTTTCAGCTGTCAGTCCCGCACCTGAGCGAGTTTGATGACCCGATGAAGGTTGACCTGTCGTCGGCAACCATCGAGCCGATCCGCCTGGTGTTCTGCGGCTCAACGCGCCACGTCTACGACGCCATTGTAGAGGAGATCGCCCCGCAGTCTGACGGAACATGCCAGGTCACCGCTAAAGAATACCTCGAATCGTTCTATGCCTACGACGACGCTACATACCCTGGCGACTTAGCTTAGCAATTTCAAAAAAATCAATTCACCCGCTTCGGCGGGTTTTTTCATTTTTGGAGCACAATGTATGGCCAACATCGAAAAACTTGGCTCGTCATCACCAGAGGTATTGCTTAAGAATGCAACTAACCTCGATAAGTTAGTCAATGGCCGGGAATCGGAATCATTACCTGATCGCTTTGGTGTACTGCGCAAAACCTGGCACGGCATGGAGATGATCTTCAGCCGCTTTATAGACTACATCACTGGTCGCGGCGAGCAGGCAGTTGCAGCCATCGGCTGGCAGGAGCTTGGCAACTGGGCTGTTGGTCTGGCTGTAGATAATCGCCAGCAAATCGTCTACTACAATGGCTCCTGGTACAAATACCTTGGTGAGCTTGAACACGTCATTGCCGGAGATTCTCCTGAGAACGATGGCGGTGTGTGGTCGGCTGCAAACCCCACAGGGAAATGGTCGAACATCGGTGACGCGGCTCTTCGCTCAAACCTGGGTTCAGGCGAAGGCTTTGCTTTGGTGGGGCAGGTATCATCATTTACTGCTCTGCGCTCTGTTGTTCCTTCATATGAAGGTCAAAGTATTTTATTGCGCGCTCATCCCGCCGGGTGGGCGGCTATGTCACATGGCCCCGTTGGTGGTGGAGAATTTATTTCCCGGAAAGGTACCGCTGTAGATGATGGTGGTTATATTTGTGTACCTGCAGGTCAGACCGCGTATTACTGGCAACGCATCCCAAAAAATCCCGGAAAAGTATGCGCAACAGAGTTCGGTCTTTATGATGGGGCGATCCTTGACAGAATTTTAGATAACGCAGTCAATTTCTGCATTAAAAACTCACTTGGTTATCTTTCTGTCCCGGCGCTTGGGCCTGCGGGGTATACCTTAATAGGCGGGCTGGAGTTTATTAACTCCACCAATGGGCTTGTTATTGAAGGTCCAGGGATGACCACAAAAGGCCCTGGGCCGATTATAACGCATACCGGGAACAATATCGGTATGACATTTAAGAGAGCAACTCAGGCGCAAGGGTTACTTAATGCCGTTGTTCTCAAAAATTTCACCGTGTCAGGGAATGCCCTAGCTAAAGCGTTTGTGCGCTTTTCCGACTTTTACGGTGCATCAGTGTTTGATTCTGTAATACGTGATTATCCATTTGGAACAACGATTGATATTTATAATGACATAGGCTGGACTGAAACTGTTCAAATCGATAATGTCATGTCCCGCACATCGCAAAAAGGTATCTGGTTTCATTCAAATCCTCTATCAACTGACTGGCAGACTGTATCCTTTTTTGGCGCGGTTATCAGTAACTATGGTTTTCAGCATGGAATCGGTGGTGCTTCATATGGAATATATGTAGGGGACGGCTCGCGTGCTGACAATCTTTATAATTGCGTCATTGATATGACGGGTTGGTGGGAGGCCGGGGGAAACAGCACGGCTATTTATGTCGCAGATAAAGCCATTTTAGAAGGGGCGGCGGAATTCCGTTACGATGGTTTTGCCGCTAGCCCAATGCATTCTTCAACTCAACCCTGTCGACTCATCCGTAAAGACGGATACGCGGGACATGTTAAATTAAACTGTAAAAATTACAAGCACCAGGCTGGTCTTGGATTAACTTCTGGAGTTACGCAATTAACGATCCGTCCGTGGTTAGCCATTGCGGAGGCAGTTGCCGGTGTGGCAACCCCACACCCGACTCTTCCGGCTGAAAGCATAATCAGCGTGCCTGGAATGAAGTGCAAACTAACGGGGACTTTATTTAAAGGGCAGAACTCAGTTATCTCTGTCGTTGGAATGCCGCCATGGCACAGATATAAAGTTACTACCCGGTGTGATTTATCAAGCACCTCTCAGCAGCAATATATCGTAAATATTCCAAACGGAGCGAACGCTGGCATTACTACACGCACCGACTCAGTTCCAGCTGTAACGACAACAACCACTATAAGCGGAGGGTTAGCAACCAGTACCTCAATTGCTAAAAATAAAAACTTCGAGCCAGTATTTATTACTAATGCTGGAAATCTTCCTGATAATACATTTAGCGAAACAAATAAGCAGGGATTCGATATTCATCTGGATGGCACACAGTCTAACGTTATTAATGACGAGTATCCTGTATCCATTGAAATCGAAGCTATCGATTGAACTATTTATTAAAATGTTAAGATGTCGCGGAATTGTTCCTCTACACATAAGGAATTAATTATGAAAAAAAATCATGAGGTGAAAAATGGTTACCTGGAAGTGGGGTAATTTTATCTATCCATACGTAATATTTAGTTGGGGCACTGTAATGCATCAGGTTTTTGCTTCCGAAGCATGGATTGTAGTTTTGATTACTTCGATTCTCCTGGCATTCAGATTACATAAGTGTTAATGGTGTTTAAATATCACAACGCGAGTTATTGTTCATTAAAAATCCGCCAGTTTAACACTGGCGGTGAATTTTACTCTGAAATCTCTTTTTTTAGTGCCGTTTCTGCATCCTCAAAAATTGTTGCAAGGTCAGTAAATTCGAAAGAATAGTAGAGCTGGCCTGTAGCCTCCAGCCCCTCAGCCTGCGTATCAAACAGCACCGTTGCAGTAGTCCCGTTGATACTGTCGACCCCTTTGGCGGTATATGTCACAGCTACAGGCGCGGCACTAAGCGGCTCAACGAGATTCAGGTATGGGATGGTACGAAACGACTTCAAATTTTGCGTGAGGGTGAATGACATTTTAGACTCCTGCTACCCGTGAAACTTCGACCCAGCCCTGACGGAACGATGTGTTCATCGCCATCAGGGTTATCGTACATGCAGCCGTTACCGCACCACCTGGAAGGAAAATATTACCGCCGGCAATCAGGCAATTTGATGTGTCTGCACATCTGACAACCATACGCTTCCCTGTATGGCAGTATCCGATGTTGGCTACATTTCCCGAGGCATTCCACGTCCAGGATTCATCATAACCAAGAGGGTCTGTACCCTCAGAGAGCGTCAGTGCTGAAGACTGAATTGATTTACCCCTCACACTGATTATTGACTGCCGGCGCGATGCGGTGGTCATTGCCGTATTGGTGTAAACGGTTCCTGCCACGCTTCCGTTATATTTATCAACGTTTACGTCTGCCTTTACCGATGAGGCAGCAACATTAAACAGTGAGGTCTGATAATCGCTGGTAACCGCCCCTAATAACGTCAGGTTTTCAATATCAATTCTGCAGTTCCAGTTGATGTACATGAAGGCATTTGGCCGCGCCAGGCGAATAGCCTTAGCACGGAAAACAACCTCACCCTCAAAATCAAACGGTGAGAGCTGATTCGCCCCGTTATATCCGTACCCGTCCACATGCATCATGTCAATATCAGCGACCAGCTGAACGCACGCAGTCGCACTCGCCCAGTTTGTACGGTGGATGCGGAACCACCTCAGACCGGTATACCCCCCCACTTCCGACGGGCTCATAAATGAACCTCCGCGAATTGAAACATGTCGGCCATTGCTGTCCAGCCAGTAAACTGTGATATTAGCCGGGTGGTTTACGAAGATATTTTCAAATTTGACACTATCTGAAGTAGACCCGTAAATCTGGTTAACAGGAACAAGGTTGTTTCTGCTGTTATTTTCAAATTTACACATTCCGCCAAAGAGAATGTTGTTTGACCCACCACGAATATAAGACACGCCTGAATAGTTATTTTCAAAATGGCAGCCCATAAATCTTATTGCATTACAGTTATCATACTGATTCAGCATGTTAATCTGATGCGTTACTTCTGAGCCTGCAGTGAGGAACCGGCCTCCGGAGTTTATCCGGACCTGATTAAATACCCCATCCATAACATCTGTCATATCAAATGACGAAAGCGGTGGCGACCAGACCTGCACGTTCTCTACAGCAAAGTCCCAGCCAACACCATAGAAGTTAAAGATTCTTTTACGGATCCAGTTTGCAGTTTCCCCAAGCACTGAGAAGTTACTCAGATAAAGCTCAGATATCCTGACCCTTCCGGTTGCATCCCAGCCGACGGAGCTGAAGTCAAACAGATAATCGTCATCTGACTCTGCGCCTGGATGTATGGCAAAGACAGTCTGGAATATTCCCTCACCACATAATGCAAAAGGGCCGAAAGAAAGTTCAACTTTTGTTTTGATGTGCAGCAACCCGGCGGGGACATTAATCCTGCGTCTGGGAATATGCTCTACGCTGGTTGAACCTAAAAAACTCATAGCGGCAATGGCGCGGTTAAGCCCAAGACCATAATCAACAAAACCATCTACAACGTCCGTGGCGTATACAAAATCCAGAAGGTTAATACTGTCCCAGTTTTTGTCGTGCTGAGTCCTGGCTACAGCCCCTGTGTATGGTTGTTTGACAGCAAGTAACGCATCCCCCACCCCCTCTTCGCCTGAACCCAGGTTTACGCGAACAATATCGGCAATTTACAATCTGCCTTTTCAAAGGGTTGCATAATGTTGATTGGCTACGCGCTGGTGTCTACCGGCGATCAAAACCTCGATTTACAGAAAAACGCTCTGATCCGCGCAGAATGTGAGCAGATTTTCGAAGACACAGCGAGCGGGAAAAATGCCAGACGCCCAGGGCTGAGACGTGCTATTCGTCGTTTAAAACCTGGTGATTCTCTCGTGGTCTGGAAGCTGGATCGCCTTGGGCGTAGTGTTCGTGACCTTATAAGTCTGGTCTCAGAGCTGCAGGATAAAGGTATTCACTTTCGTAGCCTTACAGACAGCATTGATACCAGCACGCCAGCAGGCCGGTTTTTCTTCCACGTCATGAGCGCCCTGGCTGAGATGGAGCGCGAGTTGATAGTGGAGCGTACCCGCGCCGGTTTAGCCGCTGCGAGGGAGCAGGGGAGAGTCGGTGGCCGTCGCCGGGTAATGACTGAAGATGTGGTGGAGCAGTGCCGCAGAATGCTGGAGAACGGCGCTACCCGGCAGCAGGTAGCCGATGTGATAGGTGTAGACGTGAAAACAATCTACAAGTACCTCCCGGCGTCTTGAAGACAAAGATTTCACTACTTTTTCTGATATGTTACGTTTGGCTTAATCAATTCATTCATCTTTGAAAACAGTTTGGTTTGTTCGTGAACGGTAAGAAAACAATAAGTTTTGAACAATTTTTAACTATTAACAGCAATCTTGTTTCCATCTCAGATACATGGGCAGACTTGTGGGCGTTAATTTTTCACACAGGTTTAAGTGCTGGAAGGCTGCTGAGTATTCGATATGATGATATTGATGATGGCTTGATACTGATACGAAAACAGGGTCACCTGAAAGAGCTACGTGTTGAATCAACCCCTCCAGTGGAGGGGATCATTGCTCGTAGAAGAGAACGCTATCCAGAAGATGTTTTTTTATTTCAGAGCCATTCTAACCGTGTGAAGTACCAACGCCGGCCGGTCACTATAATTGCTTTCAACGCCGCTTTACGTCGCGCCGCTAGATCATTACCAGACGTTAACGTAAGCAGTAGTAGCGCGAGAAACATACCGGACTAACCGCCTGTCCAGTCGCGTGTGGCCGATGTGACAGGCGTGGGGGTGAAGACTATTTACAAATATTTGCCAGTACAATACGGCGATAAAAAATCCCCTTGAGCAGGCACACTCAAGGGGAAAATACTACATAACATCATTGCTGTGTGCGTCGTCGCACACCCCTATCTTCTAAGAAGGCGCCCAAAGCTTCCAGATATTTCTGGTCTGAGTTGTTACATCATCGAGGAGGTGCCGATGTGATAGGTTAAGAGCGAAGACGGTCTGTAAGTACCTTCCGAAGTCGAGGAACAAGGATCATGAATTTGAGTCTATACCATCCGAATTCATACATTCTTTGTAAGTCTATGAAATATTGAGCAGAGTATTCTGTTCGAAATGAACCATATGGAATAGCCAAAGGCTAAAATGCCCAGCGTAAAAACAACAATCAGCAAGTCCGTCTGTGACATCTTATATCCATTTTGCAGTAGCAGGTTTTGAGAAAAGATAGTTCAAAGCAGGCACATAGACAACATAATCACTAAGTGAAACCAATATCAGGGGCTCAAAGGTGACTGGTTTCCCCCTCTGTGTTCCTGATTGATAGTTAAAACCTCTATTGATCAGATTAGCGAATAAAACTACTGTATATAAAAACAGTATTTTGTGAGCGAGTTTATTATGCAGTTCTACACGCCCGTTGAGTTACGCCAGATCATGCTGCTCCCGTTGTTCAGTGACCTTGTGCAGTGCGGCTTTCCCAGTCCAGCACAGGATTACGTTGAGCAACGCATAGACCTGAATGAGTTACTAATCAATCACCCCAGTGCGACGTATTTTGTCAAAGCCGCCGGCGACAGCATGAAAGACGCCGGCATAGGGGAAGGGGATCTTCTGGTTGTGGATAGCTCAAGGACAGCAGTTCATGGCGACATCGTTATTGCTGCTATTGATGGGGAATTTACCGTTAAGAAGCTGCAGCTACATCCGCGGGTTCAGCTTAACCCAATGAACCCTGCATATTCGCCAATTGTCGTCGGTAGTGAGGATACTCTCGACGTGTTCGGGGTGGTTACGTACATCATTAAATCAGCTGGCTAAGATGTTTGCGCTTTGTGATGTGAATTCATTTTATGCATCGTGCGAGACCGTATTTCGTCCTGACCTGAAGGGGCGTCCGGTGGTCGTTCTGTCAAACAACGACGGCTGTGTGATCGCCCGCTCGCCAGAAGCGAAGCCCTTCGTCAAAATGGGTGAGCCTTATTTCAAGCAAAAGGACATGTTTCGCCGGCACGGTATTATCGCGTTTAGCAGCAACTATGAGCTTTATGCCGATATGTCCAACCGAGTGATGACAACGCTGGAGGAACTCTCTCCACGCTGCGAAATTTACAGTATTGATGAGGCATTTTGCGATCTGACTGGTGTTCGTAACTGTCGCGATCTTACCGATTTTGGCAGGGAAATTCGCGAGACGGTTCTGCGCAGGACGCACCTCAAGGTCGGTGTCGGCATAGCCCAGACTAAAACCCTGGCAAAGTTGGCCAATCACGCGGCGAAACAGTGGCAGCTGCAGACCGGAGGAGTGGTGGATCTGTCTAATCTGGAAAGACAGAGGAAGTTGATGGCTTTGCTTCCGGTGGATGAGGTCTGGGGCGTCGGGCGCCGCATCAGTAAAAAACTGGAGGCCATGGGGATTAAAACTGTGCTGCAGCTGGCGGATACCGATATCCGTTTTATCCGAAAACATTTTAATGTTGTGTTGGAAAGAACCGTGCGGGAATTGCGCGGGGAGCCTTGCCTTGGTCTGGAGGAGTTCGCGCCGGTAAAGCAGGAGATTGTCTGTAGTCGCAGCTTCGGGCAGCGGATTTCCACCTACGAAGAGATGCGCCAGTCGATATGCTTATACGCATCCCGTGCCGCGGAGAAACTCCGTGGCGAGCATCAGTATTGTCGGTTCATCTCAGCGTTCGTTAAAACCAGCCCCTTTGCGTTGAATGAACCGTACTACGGGAACAGCGCATCAGTAAAGCTGCTAACTCCAACCCAGGACAGCAGGGACATCATCACCGCGGCGACGAAATGCCTCGATGCAATATGGCGAGACGGACATCGCTATCAGAAAGCAGGCGTGATGCTGGGGGATTTCTACAGTCAGGGCGTGGCCCAGATCAACCTCTTCGACGACAACGCACCACGGAAGAATAGCGAGAAACTGATGGAAGTTCTCGACCATCTCAATGCGAAAGGCGGAAGAGGAACTCTGTATTTTGCAGGGCAGGGGATCCAGACTGCCTGGCAGATGAAACGGGAAATGCTTTCGCCGAGGTATACAACTCGATTTTCAGATATTCTTTCAGTACGATAAGAGTTCATGCCTAAAAATTAAATTTTAATCCAGAGGAATAAATGCAAGAAGAAAAACTAAAAAAAGCCATTGAGGAATGGGATGAGGTAATACACGATAACTTTCATAGTGGCATGATAAATGGAGCTAGTTTGGCCACAAGCGAGATAACATCTATTTTAGATAAGTTTAGTATGTGGTTATTGGCTGGTGTTGGTGGTACGGCTGCATTGATTATTGCGAATATTGATAAGGTAACTCCATACACTGGCATAGGCGGATTTAAATATATTGTTTTATTTTTATGCGCGTCTGCGATATTTGGTTTTTTAGCAAAATACTTTTCTATAGTGGTGCATTCGTCAGTTGCAGTTAGCATTCGTATGGCTCAGATTTCTGCAGAAGAGTTAAAGAAATACCATGAGCACTGTAAGGAACGAGATGAAATAGGGAGTGAAATAAATTATGTTAGTGATAAAAATGTAGATGCCAATGAATTCTATAATGATTACATGCACTTATATCCTACTAGTTTCTTGAGAAAAAAGATAAAAAAGACATTTGATAAGATAGGCAAAGACAAGCTTCATGGTAATCGAAGTGCTGTGACATGCGTAGTTTATCAAAGTTTATGTTTAGTGTTGCAAGCACTATTTTATGTGGCATTTCTTATATCTGTCGCCTTCTTAATAAGCATCAAATAGAGATGCTATTTATCAGTTCGCTAGATTGGTTTCTCACATTGCCCACTTCACGGGAAACGGGATGCCATATAAAATGATCTGCTGACACTGAGCCATCGGCGGCTATCTCAGAGGCTTCCTTTCCTCCTATATCCTGACGCATCCATCCGCGTGCTGCTACGGTCTTAGAGCTCGCGGCATAGGTGGTCGAAGTCAATCTGGCGTTTATTGGTCTTAAACTCAACATCCGTTAAACGCCTTAAAAATCATCACCGCTTTCTAATATTCCTAAGTCTCCACAGGGTCCGGCCAACTTACAAATGGTAAGCCATCATCTGAGTAGCCTGAAAAAAGGGGACCCTGGAAGTAAGCGATACCTGCTGACTCCAGCCACATCCATTCTTCAGCTTTCTCGATTCCTGTGGCGCATATTCTTATCTCGAGAGTATCACAGCAATTTATTATGCTTTGAACTACGGCTTGTTTCGCCCCATCCCTGTGAATGTTTCTTATGAGCTCACTATGAATTTTGATTTTTTCAGGCTGGAATTTTGTTAGAAGGAGTAATCCTGCATGTCCAGACCCAAAGTCATTAATAGCAACGCTTATTCCAGCACTTTTAAGTGTTCGTAGCGCATGTAAAAATTCATCAATATTGGCGAACAGATCTTTTTCTAAAAATTCGATGATAATTTGTTCAGGGATAAGACCGCTTTGCTCAATATACTTAAGCAGCGTACAAGGGGCATCACTAATCTTGATTATAGTCAATGGTAATAGGCTAATTGAAACCCTTTGTCCAGAGTGAAGGAAACTACCAGCTTCAAGAAGAGCAACACGTTTTGATTCCAGATCATGCTGTAACAAGCCCATTCCATACAAACCAGTCGTCACGGGATTACTGAACTGGAACGAATGGACCTTTCTCGCGAGAGGGTCTACTACTGGATTTATAATGAAGGAGTTAGCAACATAAGGGCTTTCAGTGATTAAAGGTTCCTTGGAAAAAAACCATTCAGTAGCAGACGGTAATTCATAGTATTTTTCTTGTTGTATGGACTCTATGAATGTCCTAAAAAAACGCAATGCTCTATCATTATAAAGAAGTTGATGTTTTGCTGTTCCACGGTTCAGAATTGTTCTTAGGCAATCTTCATGACTGTGTAAATCTATATCAATTAGTTCCATCCCGGCATTACCAAATCGTCGGAAAGGTGCAACGTCATTTAAGAGTTCAACAATATTAAAGTGACGAGTATCACTACAGATCCTGGTGTAAATTCCGTTAACCTGAGCCTCAGGGCCTTCCAGCAGTTGTAGAAAGTGAGTTCCATTAAAAATCAATATTCCAGTGACATCACTTTTAACATTACGTGCATTTGCGAGCTCAATCATTTCAATGATTGAGGATCTTGAAATGCTACTATGGGCATGACTACGGTAAATGATAGTTGTAAGCATCTCAGTTCTCGCTATGGTGTTTAAACAGAGATTAGCAGACTTATGATCTAAAATTCGAGGAAATTATCAAAATTCTTGAGCTTGTTACTAATCATAAGATGTCTGAAGCTTTCACGTAGGATTTGGTGGCAAGTCATCAGCACAAACTGATTATTTTACATCACAAGGAAATAACTTCTTGACATTTTAAAATGGAAAGAGTGGGGCTAACGTTTAGTTTTGCTCACTTACACCATTCATCAGTGCAGCAAGCCATGTTGCCATAAAGGTCTATACATCCGACTTGTCGCGGAGGTTTCAACATGGGCTTATATGAGCACCGGTTTTTCTCTTAACCCCTGCACATAGTGCCGTGAACGACGTTGGATGTGGCTCTTCATTACGTGCGCTCAGGAGCAAAACTTTAGTCCCTGGCGCCACGTTGTACCGGCCGATTGGTTCTGGATCATAGGCGATATCCCGCTCAGCTTCTTCGGCAAGATAAGCCGGGTATTCTTCGCATGTCTGCGATTGGGCAAATCGTCCGCACATGGTTACCTCCAGTCTTCAGACTGAAAGTATAGATGTTGGAATTGAGTCGGACAGTACGGCAGTTGTTAATGACGAAATCACATCCCCGGTCGAAGAGAAAGTGGGCGTCAATCAGGCTATTTTTCGGGGCATAGCGGGGGCAGCAGAGTTGATGGGGACACTTTTGGGGACATCAGAATGTCCTTTCACGGCCTTGATTGTCCGTGTGTGTAATAGTGTAACCCATTGAATATCCGATAAGTCACTGAAAGGTGGCTTTTTTCATCTCCTATCTCAAAAATCGGTATTTTCGATACATCTTTGCCATTGCGTGCGGAGAT
>UMGS01010911.1_pt1 | contig 12569 bp, 15 predicted proteins | sample 1965341 | NCBI WGS metagenome assembly UMGS01 (sample SAMEA4836079, study PRJEB28245) | human gut metagenome | biome: gut microbiome; material: fecal sample | place: Denmark | collected 2008 | reverse complement strand
CTCATCTCACCCTCATTGCCTTGTCGCCGGCCAGCGGAACGTTTAAACCTACTGCGCGTTGATCTCTCCACCTCATCCGGTGATTCGTATGCCGCCGGCAGCTACTTCGTGGGCATCTTGCCTGGGTGGGTTGTTGTGTGAGTCAATATTAAGTCTTAGGCTTAAACCTTGTCAAGTCTTGGGCTAATGCTGGGTTAAGTTTGTGCCTTAATTTTTTATGGGGAGTGGCAGTTTGTTATGCTCACAAAAACACCAAAGAGGGCTGCTGATATGGGGAACGATGATGAGTTTTTCGCGGTGCAGATAGCGCAGGTTATTGGGATAGCGGTTTTGCAACTGCTGGTAGAGCAGCGCGAGCCGTCAAGAGAGGCGCTGATAGAGATGATTCAGGTGTTGTGGCAGGAAGACCATGTCGATCCGGCTGTGGAATTGGCGCTGGATGTGCTGATGCTGCCGAAAGAGTAGGGCAATAGAAACCCGGCGCGGTGGCCGGGTTTCGGGGAGAGGAGTTGCATCTTAGCGGCGCTCTACGCAAGTGCGTGCCGGGTAAGGGCGGTTCTATTCTTCAATTGCGTCAATGATTGCCTGCACTACAGTGTCTCTCTGCTGTTCATTGAGACAGTTTACTGCCCATGAAGTGCATAATGCGTGCCATAGAATCTCGCCACCAATATTAAGCGTATTTGAAGCATAATCAATCCAATCATGATGATCTGAATTTGTCATTGCGTTATTAAGGGCATCAATAGACTCAGCTGGCTTCCTACTGATTTTATCTGAGATCCCAGGCCAACCAATATTCTGAAGTGCTTCAAAAACAACTATCTCTGGAGCATCATCCCCAGGAAGAATTTTACAACCTACTGCTGGTGATTGATCCCCATCTAAAAACACGACAGAAGAGCGGGGAAACCTTTTATTTGCAGCCATTTGACCAAGTGCCATTCCAACAGACGCACTGCCAAAAGGTATTATTTTCACCCTGGAAAGTAACTCCCTTTCGCTTGATGAAGCAATGATTTCTGAAACTAATGTTGCAGCGACGACATCTTCTACATATACATCACATTCAGGATGATTTTCTTCATCCATTTTTGTCATTGCAAAGTCAGGGCTAACTCCAGTTACTACAGTTCGGCCTTCAACACCATTCATTAAATATATCCTAGCCTCAGGGGGTAACTCTGAAAGGATATATGGAGAATGTGTGGTTATTAAAATTTGTAATTCACGCTCCCTTGCCAAATGGGCCAAGTCACGCATGAGACGCCGCTGAGCCCTTGGGTGAAGAGATGTTTCTATTTCGTCAATTAAAATAATTCCATACTTAGGGTAATCTGCCGCTAACAATTCTGCAGCAGTAATCTCACCTGCTCCTTGGTGAAACCCTGAATACCTAGCTTCTCCATTTGACACTACAGTGATCGGCCTTTTAGAGTCAGAGTTTGTAAGTGAAAGGCCAGCTGATATATAGGATTTACCCATGATATTATTTAGCCTGTCCAACTTTTGCTGATCAAACGCATCATGAGTCCCTTCTGTAACTCCGCTTTTTAAGAGTTTAGAATAACCAAGACGTGCATTAACTGGTTGTAGGCGGCTTAGATCTACGTATTCTACCCTGCGATCAGGCCTTTCTGGGTTACCCCTCCATCTTGTTGTTTGTTTTCTAATTGATTTAACATAAGAATTTGTGCCTTCTTTATATGAAAATCTTATGTATGCATTTTCAATTTTCTCGAAAGGGGTGTCAGGGAAATAATATGAAGCGTATCTTTTTTTGATGTCTTTATAAACAGAGGCTGCACATTGTAATACTGTACTTTTGCCAGAACCATTCTCACCAACAAGAGCAACTATTGGGAATTGCAAATCTACCCTCTGACCAGACCAACCTCTGATCCCCTGAATCTCGAGCCATTCTAAACGTTTGGGCCAAGAGTTTCCGGTCTTCCATTTGTTAATGAGTTTTCTCATTTCTTTAGAAATTGCCATTGATTACTATCCCTATGATATTTATTAATTTTATTTGGCAAAATGTGTGTGGTTTTTTAGTCAAAGTCATCACTTCCATGCGTTCGCTTGAAGAAAATCTTGTCCAGTCTGAGGACTATCCCTACCAACCCGACAATTAGCAAAGTAATGAGTATGGGGATAACCAGATCAGACATACTTCCTCAGCATTGTTGAAGGTTTATCCAGGCGCCTTATAAGGGGATTGCCTGTCCTACTGCCAACCAGAAATCATGATAGCTCTGCATTAAGCCCCAGGGGTCGCATAGCCGCCAAGAATGAACCAAGCCAGAAAAACGACTGCAACGATGAACACGATCACTGGAAATGCTATACCAATTCTCATAGAACCACCCTTAACTGTCACTCGCCATCGCCCTTAATCCGCCGCCCCATGTACTTTGCGTACAGCTCATCAAGTTCCTTCAGGCGTAGAGATACGATCCGCAGTATGTTTTGCTGCTCATCTTCTGGTAGCTGGCGATAGAGCTCCAGCAAACGCTGTTCGTCGGGCTTTAGTCCACTCCCTTCATTAACTTCTTCTCCAAGTAACCAGGGCACTGACACCCCGGCGGCATCTGCGACCGCAAGTGCAGATTCCTTACTCATGGCGCCTTTCTTGAACCAGCCGTTAACGGACTGCGGCGTAATTCCCGCAACCCTGGCCATATCAGATTTTGTCATCCCGCGGCGAGTTAGTTCTGTCAGGCGCTCTACGAGAATCGGGTTAAGTAATTTTTTCTCAGTCATATCAGAAGAGTAAGCCTTTTGCTTATAAATTTAAATTAGCCTAGGGCTTGACTGATTATTAAGTCTTAGGCTTAATTGGTGTGTATACTCACCGGAGACGACTATGAACGGATTAGAAAAGGCCATCAAAAAAGTAGGTACAGCTAGCAATCTGGCAACCCTACTGGGCATCAAACCCATGTCGGTAAGTCGCTGGAAGAATCGCTACAAAGGCGTTGTTCCTCACGACCGGGTATTGGCGATATTCAACATCACCGGCGTCACCCCGCACGAACTTCGCCCGGATCTCTACCCGAATCCAACTGACGGCTTGCCGAAACAAGGGGCCGGATCATGCAAATAATGTCCTTTCAACAAAATACCGGATTCAACACCGGGTCTTTGATAAAGCGTAATCAAGAGAGAGAGGCGGATCACGACGCAATTCGCTCTGCCGTTCGTGCCTGGGCAGCAGCTGCTGGGCAGGATGTTGTATCTGCGTACATCGTCGAGGAATGGCGACAGCAGGGCGGTGAGGAGATCGCGTTTCCTGATGACATCAGCCGTGCCCGACAGAAGCTTTTTCGCTACCTGGACAACCCGGCCGAGTCTGAGCGCTATCGCGAGTACGTTCGCCTTCTTACACCGGCGATCATGGCCGTTCTTCCTCTGGAATACCGACACCGCCTATTGCCCGAAGAGAGTTTTATGTCCCGACTGGCTCGTCTGGAGAAAGAAACCAGCGAAGCGAAGGTTGCCGTTGCTATGGGGGCACCACGCCATCAGAAGCTGAAAGAACTGAGCGAGGGAATAGTCGAGATGTTCCGGATAGATCCGGAGTTAACAGCTCCACTGATGGCCATTGTCACTTCAATGCTGGGGGTGACGTGATGCTGGAACTCAGAAAGGTGAAAGCCGCGGTGCTGCAACACCTACGGCTTTCGTTGCGAATTAACTGGATCAATTCACAGGGGAAATTATGAACACTCACCAACTGAATATCAATAACGGGGGCGCCCATGGCTAAAAATTCTATCGACGCATACGGCGCCAGCGGCAAAAGCAATGTTCTTTTTTTCGAACCAGAAAGTTTGCATCTGGTTACCGATACAACACACCCGCTTTACGACGAACGAGTACACCTACCGCTTAATGAAGCTGTGATCCTCAACATCATGGAGCTTGGGGTACTCGAACCAATTATCGTGTGGAAGGACCCGGAGACAGGGAAAACCTGCGTGGTGGCAGGTCGGCAGCGCGTAAAGAACGCTACGGAAGCAAACGCCAGGAGAAAACGGGCAGGGCTGGAACCCTGGCCGGTACCCGGTATAGCTAAGCGCGGCTCAGCAATTCAAATGGCCAAGTATATGGTCAGCGAAAACGAGATAACGCAACCAGATACCCCACTGGGCCGGGCCAAAAAAATGGTTCAGCAGATGGAATACGGTCATGACGAAAATGACATTGCCCTGCTTTTTGGTTGCAGCGTAAAAACGGTCCAGGCAACCGTGGCTCTACTGGATGCTACGCAGGCCGTCCAGGCGGCGGTTGAGGCTGGAAAAGTCACTGTCACTCAAGCGCGTCAGCTGGTCGATATGCCGCCGGAAAAGCAACGGGAAACGGTCAAACAGTTAGAAGCAGCGGCAGAGGGTGTAACTGGCCACGAGAAAGCTCGCCGCCAGCGCGCTGTCCTCGGCGACACAAAGCCGCGTCTCAAATCCCGTAAGGAAATCACCCAGCAACTTCAAACCGCCAGCGGCGAATACGCAGCGGCTTTGCGGTGGGTGCTTGGTGGTGAAAACACACCAGTTTAAGCAACAACGGGGTCTCTATGCGTGATTACGGCAAGGTGCATACATCATTTTGGATAAGCGATGGAATGCGCCGGGTATCGGATGATGCCAGGTTGCTGGCGCTGTACCTGCTCACCGGGCAACACACGAACATGATTGGGTGTTTCCGGCTGCCTGATGGATATGTTTCGGAAGACCTTGCTTGGACTCCTGAAAGGGTTTCGAAAGGGTTTGATGAACTATCGGCTAACGGTTTCGCAACGCGTGATTCGTCATCGAAATGGGTGCTAATTCGTAACTTTCTGACCTGGAATTCAGTTGAAAACCCAAACCAGGGAATTGCAGCACTGCGTTTGTTTGATCAGGTCCCGGACGCATCTACGGTTAAGCCAGCGCTGGCGCGGGTTTTAGCCTCGGCAATATCCCACATCGGCATCGCAAAACTAAAGGGTTCCGAAAGGGTTCTCGAACCGTTCCTTAACCAGGAACAGGATCAGGAGCAGGAACAGGATCAGGAAGAAGATAGTTCGGGGCATGGCTTCGCCACACCCCCAGACGATCAGAACCAGGACGAAGGCGATAAACCTGATCCCCAAAAAATATACCCGAATGATTTCGAGCAGGTCTGGTCGGTTTATCCCAAGCGGGCAGGGGGAAACAGCAAGTCAGATGCTTTCAAAGCCTGGAATGCCCGAATCAGGGATGGAACCACTACGGCGGAAATCTTCGCAGGAGTGGTGCGTTACTCGGCTTTCGTTAAAGCCGAGGGAATCCTCAACACGCAGTACGTGAAACAGGCGAAAACGTTTTTCGGCCCTGGTATGCATTTCAGCGAACCGTGGGCGATTCAGCAGGCGCCAGGCGCACGAGATCCCAATCAGATTTCGGAACCTGACAAAACCATCCCATCGGGATTCAGGGGGTAGCGATGAAAAACATGATTGGTACCGGGAATGCACTGGAGCGACTGAAAAAACTCATTCCCCCTGGCGTTCAGCCAAAATTCGGCAGCGTTGATGAATGGCGTGCCTGGCAAGCCGAAGAAGGCCGTAAGCGCTGTGAGGAACTGGAAAAACAAAACCAACGCGCGCGTGCAGAGAAAATCTTTGGACGTGCAGGAATTCAGGATCTGCACCGCAGCTGCACATTCGCTAACTATCAGGTTGAGTCTGATGGCCAGCGTCGGGCGCTCTCGATGGCGAAAAGTTATGCGCAGCATTTCGGCTCTGGGTTTGCGAGTTTCGTATTCAGCGGAGCGCCGGGAACCGGGAAAAACCATTTGGCGGCCGCAATCGGAAATCACCTGCTGGCTGGTGGTCGCTCTGTGCTGGTGGTAACCATTCCGGATCTCATGCTGCGTGTTCGGGAATGTTATGACGGAGGGCAGTCAGAGGCGTCATTGCTGGATGATTTATGCCATGTGGACCTGCTTATTCTGGATGAGGTGGGTATTCAGCGCGGAAGCAGCGGTGAAAAAGTCATCCTGAATCAGGTTATCGATCGCCGGCTGTCCTCCATGCGACCTGTCGGCATCCTAACCAACCTGAACTATGAATCGCTGAAGGAAACACTGGGCATGCGGATCCTTGACCGTCTCCGGATGGACGGCGGTATGTGGGTGAATTTTGAATGGGACAGCTATCGCAAAAACGTGCGCCATTTGCGCGTCGTTAAGTGAGGTATGTATGGCAAGAGCATTGTCAGCAGTTGAGCGCAGAGAGTACGTCCGCGCAGTGATTCGGATCACCAGACATCAGGGGCGACTCACGACCGCCGAGGCAATGAAAAAACTGGGGCTGAGCCGCGCTACTGTCCAGCGGTATTTTTCCGCAGCAGAAGCGACAGGAGAGGTTGTCCGGCATGGTCGTTTGGGGCTTTTCCGCGATCAGCGGGCCGTCATCGACTTTGACATGAAGCGTTTTGGCCTGGTGCCGAAAGTTGCTGTTGGGATGAATTACAGCCTGCTTGGCAGCTCTGTTTTTCAGCGAGTGTTAGATGTTCAGGAGGCTATTCATGGCAACTCAATTTGAAAACGGATTAACACTGAGTCAGCTTGCAGAACGTAACGCTGAGTTGGTTACGGAAGTCGAAAAATTACGTGCCGAACGCGACGTGTCATTGATTGAAGAGCGCGTATGGGAAAAAACCATGATGGAAGTCTGCGGCGAGAATGGCCCGGCGTCGTTCGCGGCGGTGATAAAGGCGCTGGCTGTGGAGAATGTGGCGCTGAAGAATGTTTTTATCCAGAAGGAAATCCCATCCGAAGCAGTCGATGCATTCATGGAAACCGCAGTAATGGATCATGACTGGAATGAAACCTCCGCGTGGTCATGGATTGAAAACGAAACAGAGGTTATCCACGCCGTTCTGGATGCACTTAAGCCTGAAACCCCCGCCACCGATGCCTACCTGGCCGGGATTAAGGCTGATGCGATTACCGCTTCTTTTGATGCCTGCTCTGAGTATCTTGAAACTGACTGTGTTATGGACAGGCTTGATATCAGCTACGAAGAAGCCGAAAAACGTACGTCAGGAGCAATTGAGTTTCATGATGCGATCGTCGCTTTTGTCAATCAGCTGCGCGAGGGTGCCAAATGACTGAGCAAACCATCCTCGACAAGTGCTGTGGCTCCCGCATGTTCTGGTTCGACAAACAGGACCCGCGTGCAGTGTTCGCCGACATTCGCTCTGAGCAGCACACCCTGTCCGACGGGCGCAGCCTGGTTATCAGACCGGGTATTATCGCCGACTTCCGCGCGCTGCCGTTCGCTGACGCCTCTTTCCCCATAGTCGTGTTTGACCCGCCGCATCTTGAACGAGTGGGCGAAAACGCTTGGATGGGTAAGAAATACGGTCGCCTGAACAAAGACACCTGGCGCGATGACCTGCGCGCAGGTTTTGAAGAGGCTTTTCGCGTGCTGCGGCCTCATGGCGTTTTAATTTTTAAGTGGAACGAAGTTCAGATCCCTGTGCGCGAAATTCTAGCTCTTACCGATGAGAAACCAGCAATTTCTCAGCGCACTGGAAGGAATGACAAAACCCACTGGATATTGTTCGTCAAAAGTGGACGCGAGATAAGAAAGGCCGATCCACTTCTGGAATATACAACCAAGAGATTTCTGGAGTTGGAAAGCCTACTGCTGGTGGATGTGCCTGAAACAGTATGGCCAGCGGAAGTCAGTATGGTCTTCTCTCAGATCAAAAACGCCGGGACACTCCCGGCACACCACCAGCGCCGACTGCAGCACCATATCAACCGTATGTGGCTGGAAAAAATGCCGGTACCGTCAATTATCGCCGCGGCTGGTTCGCTGGCCTGTGCCATGGAGAAATTCGCGTGAAAGATAGCGAAATCATCGTTGATAACTTTGCTGGCGGCGGCGGTGCCTCGACGGGCATTGAGCTGGCGATTGGTCGTAGCGTGGACATCGCGATAAACCACGATCCAAACGCGGTTGCTATGCATACCACCAACCACCCGGGAACTCTGCACTATTGTGAGTCTGTTTATTCAGTGCGTCCAAAAGTAGCGACCGCCGGCCGCCGGGTTGGTTTGGCCTGGTTCTCGCCGGACTGCCGCCACTTTTCCAAAGCGAAAGGGGCTAAACCAGTTGAAAAAGCGATTCGTGGGCTGGCGTGGATCGTTATCCGCTGGGCGCTGGATGTTGGTCCGCGTGTAATGATGCTGGAGAACGTCGAAGAGTTTAAAACGTGGGGTCCACTACTGGCGGCAGAAATGCGTCCGGATCCGGACCGCGTTGGCGAAACGTTCCTGTCATTCGTCGGCATGCTGACATCCGGAGTTCCTGCGGATCACCCTGCGTTGTTGGAATGCTGCGAGTTTCTGGAGTTGTCGCCGGATAGTGAACAGGCGAAACGCTTGATTACCGGGCTGGGCTATGAAGTCGATTATCGTGAGTTGCGCGCCTGCGACTATGGTGCACCAACTATTCGTAAGCGCTTTTTCATGGTGATGCGAAGGGACGGGAAACCGATAGTCTGGCCAGAAGCTACTCACGGGGATCCGAAATCACCGGCGGTGCAGGCTGGAAAATTGACGCCATGGCGGACAGCTGCTGAATGCATCGACTGGTCCATTCCTGCACCATCGATATTTGACCGCAAAAAGCCGCTTGCAGTTAACACGTTGAAGCGTATAGCACGGGGTATCCAGATATTTGTGGTCGATAGCGATAACCCATTCATCGTTAAATGCAACCACACTACGACACGCGGTAAATATGATTGTTTCCGTGGGCAGGGGTTGTATTCACCAATACAGACAATCACCAAAGCTCATGGTTACGCGTTGGCAGTGCCAACTCTGGCACCATTTATGGCTGGAAATGGTGGTAGCCAGTATCAAGCTAAACCGCGTCCACTCAACAAACCAGTTCATACCATCCTAAAACACTCCCGAGCATGTGTGGTTGCCCCGGTTATCGCCCGCCAGTTCGGCGCCAGCATTGGCCACCGGGCAGATGAGCCTAGTGCCACGATTACCGCTGGTGGGGGGGGTAAGTCTCAGTTTGTCACCGCTACGCTTATTCAGATGGGGTATGGCGAGCGGGTAGGGCAATCGCCGCGGGTTCTCAATCTTGGTAAACCGTTGGGTACTGTTACAGCTGGGGGCAATAAGTTTGCCGTAACAACTGCGTTCCTGGCGAAACACTATGGCGGGAACTACACCGGTCCGGGCGTTGCGCTTGATAAGCCAGCTCACTCAGTGACTACCGTCGATCATCACGCTCTTGTGACATCGCACCTGGTAAAATTGCGTGGTACCTGCCGTGATGGTCAGCGCACTGATGAACCGATGCCGACAATCACCGCTGGAGGTCAGCATGTGGGAGAGGTTAGCGCGCTGCTGGCGGCTAATGATTACGACGAGCGGCGTGCGGACCAAGTTAAAGAGTTCCTAAATTCTTTTGGCGTCAGCGAACTGGTGACGATTAAGGGCATTGTTTACCGCATTGTCGACATCGGCATGCGCATGCTGCAGCCGCATGAGCTCTACAGAGCGCAGGGATTCCCGGAGTGGTACATCATCGACCAGGATTACCGCGGTGTGAAGTATGCGAAGGATAAGCAGGTTGCGCGTTGTGGTAATGCCGTTCCGCCCCCATTCGCTGAGGCGCTGGTGAGGGCTAATTTGCCGGAGATGTGCATACTTCAGGATAAGGTTGCATAGTCATTTTATAGGTATGTGAGCAAAGTTCATTGTTGTTCATATGCCATCATATCTGTTCATACAGCACCTTTAGTTGTTGCTAAATACAGTGTTATTGTTTACGCTTTTCTTACCAGTACAAAGCGCAGTGTCGACTTTTATGCTGGTAAGGAGTGACTTATGAACAATATGAAGCGCCTTCTGGCAACGCTGGCCACTCCAGACCGTATAATGGACATCTTGGTCAGCAACAGATGGGATACTAAAGATAACCCGGCGGAAAAAACTGCAACGGATTCTTACTTTTTTGACCGTAGCGGTACCCTGAAAATCAACCCGCACAACCAAAATGTGCAAAACGCTCTACTTTATAATATAAATGCTCTGTCCTCTAAGAAAAAAAATCAAGGGTAGACATGAGCGCAGCATTGGTTGTAGTCGTTTTAGTATGTGGCTATTTGTACATAAATAGCCACATTCCATCAAAAATCCTCTTCAAAAAATCCACAGGTTGGCAATCCTACTTCCAGGTTGCTTTAAAGGGATCTATCTATCTGATTCTTTCCTTTATGTTACTTCTGATAGTGTGGTTAGCGATATTTCTTTCCATGGTGTTATTGAACTTACCGTTCTATCTTGGGTTAGATACACATCAATTTACTTATGCTTATGATTTATGGAAATTCCATATCGCTGGGATAGGCCTACCTTTTGTTGCACTTGTTCTTACAACGGTAACGTTAAGTTTAGGTGAGTCGAAACAAGAAGAGAAAAAGTTGCGTGACCCTTCTGCTCGGCGTGCGCTTTTTGAGCAGATTGCCAAATCAAGTCCGATAGAAGCTGTTTTACTTGAGTCTATTGAAAGCAATCTTCAGTTATTGGTATCAATAACGCTTAAGTCCCGAAAGGTCTATATCGGCATGGTCCATGAGGCTAGACTTGAAGAGCATGATACAGACACGGTAGTAATTATTCCATTCTTAAGCGGTTATAGGCATAAGGACACTTTGTCTTTTGTAGAAGAAGTAAACTACGCAGATCATTACGAAGAATGCGGAATATCTTTTACATCAGAACCATTATCACTTGCGCAGTACAGACATGTCATTCCGAGAGACCAGATAGAGTCGATTTCTTTGTTTAACTCGAAAATGTACGCCAACTTCGAAGCCAAGAAAAAAAATGGCGTGCAAGTGTAGCAAGGCTTTCCCTACTATTTGTAAAACAACAAAACCCGCTTCGGCGGGTATTTTTTTGTGCTAGTGACAGACTATTCTTGCCAGGTACATCATTGACCGGGACTACCGTGGAGTGAAATACGCAAAGGACAAGCAGGTAGCGCGCTATGGCAACGCAGTGCCGCCGCTGTTCGCTGAGGCACTGGTGAGGGCTAATCTGCCGGAGATGTGTCAGGGGAGGGAGGCTGCCTAAATCCCCCGCGGAACGCAAAGCCACGCAGCTAGCGCGGCATACGAACAAACCATACGACGTTTGTCTACCAGGCAACCAAATCACCTACATCGTAGCCCTGCTTTATTAATTGTTCTCGCCCCTCGCGGGCAACGGCTGCGGTACTATGTACACCGATCATAATGTCATAGATCTCACCAGTAGATGAAGTTGTGCTTCTAAAAATGTAAAATCTAATTGGATTCCATAAAGCAGTAACCTTTTCTCCTTGTTTTGGACCATACATTTCGTTCAATTTTATCTCAATATTCGCGCAAATTGACTCCAAGTTGGACGCATCGGGCTTAGAAAAGGCCCCCTTGACAGCAAAAATCTCATCCCTACCATTAATCATATTGGTCCTCACTATGAAGAAAATGACTTTGAAACAATTAAGCAAATGTAAAACATGCAAAAAGATTGCTTGCCTTGAAATATAACGACATTTAAAAATATAGTCTAATGACGGAAAGGTGGGTGGCAACGTCATGCAGCCACCGTTCGCTGAGGTGCTGGTGAGAGTTAACTTGCTGGAGCTATGTCAACAGAAGGGAATCGCTGCTTAATAAACCTTGTAAATTCAACCCGCTTCGGCGGTTTTTTTGTCCTGGTAAATATTGGGAGTGCACACTACACAAAATGCGCATCCTATGGCTAGGTAGTTTTTTCTGCTACACCAATACATCTGGAATTAATTAAATTCTGAAATTGGCCTTTTCCCTTTGTTCGAGTGAAATAGGGGCTTGTACGATACACAAAATATGCCCTCGATAACCGCGCAAAACTTTTAACTCCGCTAGCTAGGAAAGTTAAACAATACTCCCAAACTTTCAATTTTGATAATCTCTTTTGAAAATAGGGGCTTGAAGGGCGATCTTCATCTGTCATCATATCTTCCGCTACCGTGAAATTTTCACATGTAAGTGATTTAACATTAAATATGCTGTATAAAAAAACAGTATTTGGTTTTGCTTCCGGGAGGTAGGGATGCGCAGTGAGAGTGATGAGTACTACGATCTGGTTAAACGTTCTACAGGTGAAGTTGTTGGCAGCATCAGGGCAGCAGGCCGGGTTCTGGTATACACGGCAAATGGTATAACTTCTATGCGACCACTGCTTGAGGACGAGGGAGTATTTAATCTCAACGCAATGACCAGTTTTCTGCATCGCCTCGGCTACCGGGTTATCCCGCCTTCTGATAATATGAAATCAACGGCCTGAACAACCGTTGACCTACTGCGCCACGGAGAGAAACCATGGCGCAATTGCACTTAATAAAGCAGTCACAAGGTTTACTGATCCCTGCCACGCAGGAGACCAGCGATTTCTTGCAATCAAAATGCAAGCTCGGCGCCGTTCTGGAGGCCGACTTTAAGCTTGTCCGCAATCCGGCGTTTCACCGCCGTTACTTTGCT
>UMGS01019704.1_pt1 | contig 12605 bp, 19 predicted proteins | sample 1965341 | NCBI WGS metagenome assembly UMGS01 (sample SAMEA4836079, study PRJEB28245) | human gut metagenome | biome: gut microbiome; material: fecal sample | place: Denmark | collected 2008 | reverse complement strand
CTCGGTCGTCTTGTTTATCAAAATAAAACATACGAGAGCCACAACACATATCAAGTATTGGTTTCATTTTTATATACCAACTTTGATTTAATCCAATTTTCAGCTTCATCATTGCATGACAAAACACTATCCATCATTAATTCAATATCGATAGATTCCTTTGCAATGTAAGATAATGCATTCATAAACATTGCAAACTGTTTCTCATCACACTCTATAAAGTTAGCTCTGTATGCACTAATTAAATGATTACGAGCATATATAACGCCTAATTTCATTTGCTTTCTTTTACTATTACAAAGCTCATCGGCTAGCTTCATGATTAGTTCAATTAATCGCGAGCTTTCCATGTTCTTTTTATCTATTAATTTATTCCAATCAACATCATCAGCGCAAAATGCCTCTATTAACTTATTATTATCTTCATTAGTTTTAATTAATGATTCCAACTCATCACACAATGCAATAATAACTTTCTTTTCTGGTTCTTTATTATCTGCAATCATGCCTTTGGTATAATCGATCAATACTTGAAGTTCATTTTTATTCATCTTTTATTTTCACTCCATTACAGATTAAGCTGTGTCTTATGGCTGTTGATAACGCTGAACGTAAGCATTGACACCCTTGATATTTAATTGCCGTATCTCTCGCAGTATTAACAAGCTCTCTTAGTTGGTGATGTTTAATTTCTGGCTCAGCACTTTCGCGTGATGCTTCCCACACCATCCACATGACAGGGATAATACCTTTCACCCAAGGATAATCACCTTTACTTATAAACTCTTCAAATTGCTGTCTTGATTTATCCATCACTCCACCTTATTTGCTGAAAACACTGGATCATATTCACACTCAACTTCAAACGTGCCAAGATATTGGTCGTCAATCCACAACATGAATAACAATGGCCATTTATCTTCCCACCCGTCACAATCAGCGTGATAATATTCTGCACACGCTTCAATACATGAATCGAGGTCATCATCAGTACTGAAGTTATGATCATCTGGTAATTCATAGAGGTTTTCTTCACTAATTCCTGATGGGTCTTCGCCTTTACCGCCTGCTATATAAAACTGAACTATTGCCATTATTCATTCCTCTTCATTGCATCCCTGCGAGTTACACTTAATCACCATCTCCGCATCTTCAATGGTGTCGAATAGACCAGCCTCATATCCACAATTAAGACATTGAATTATGAAACCATATGTATTTGATGTCTGATCATGAGATTGGATTATTTTTATTTCATCCCCGCAGTCGTGGCATTGATACTGTTTTCCTTCCATATCCATCTCCTGTTTGCATCCTTGCGCTGAGTCCGTGGGTTAAATCACATTAATTAAATGGCGTGGATACATCAGCCCAATCGGCGCGAACGGAATGTCGTCATCAAAGTCCATTGGAGGTTGCTGGTTTCCTTGGGATTGAGGTTGAGCAGGCGGTTGGTTTTGCTGTGCTGGTTGTGATCCTGCTGGTTTACTAGCACCACCTAACATTTGCATTTTTCCGCCAACATTGACGATGATTTCAGTTGTATAACGCTTAATTCCGTTATCATCCCACTCTTTAGTCTGTAACTGACCTTCGATATAAATTTGTGAGCCTTTACACAGGTAACCGCCTGCAATTTCCGCTAACTTGCCGAAAATTACTACACGATGCCATTCTGTTTTTTCGCGGTTTTCACCCGTTTGTTTATCTCGCCATTTTTCACTTGTGGCCACAGCTAAATTAGCAATAGCACCACCAGAAGGAAGATAACGAATTTCAGGATCACGCCCTAAATTGCCGATAAGAATTACTTTGTTTACTGATCCGTTAGCCATTCTCAACCTCCTTATAAAGCTCATTAAAACGGCGTAAGAATAGGGATTTTGCTTGTCGAGGGGTTAGCGGGTTGACAGCAAAATCGCTAGCTGGAATACCTTCAAGCATTAACCAGTTACTACCTGCATCAATGTCTAAATCACGTTTTTCTGTAGCTAACATCATTAGATCTGCAAAATGGACTTCATCAGACATATCTTCAGGTAATCCAAACTTTTTACGGATCATCTTTTCCACACGCAATTCAATTAATTTATATTCAGGCAATAACTTTTTAAGTGGTGACGGTAGGTCTTTGACATAAGCTTCACTGGCATCATGAAGTAGGGCCTCTAAAGCAAATTCAGGTGCAACTAAATAACTGGTATACACAGAATGCTGAGCAACAGAATAGAAATTATCAATCTGTCCATTAAAGCGACATTCATTAGCTAAACCTGTCGCAATATCTTGAATATCTATATCTTCGATCCGTACATCGAGATAATAGAAATGTTTATTTGTTGCTGTTGCAATATAAGACATTATTCTCTCCACACAATATTTAGGTAATAAAAATCCCTCTCGAATTAATCGAGATTAAAACTCCCTGGCGTTGGCTAATTATTATTTTTCTTTATATTTTAATAATTCAATTAAAAAGTCGATGGTAATTGTCATATAGAACATGATGAGTGAACACTCATGTCGATAGCGATAAACTCTATCTTTATCATCAAATTCAATTTTATTTACTGGTTTAATCCCTTTGAAGTGGAAGTCGCTAGTAAGTTTAAACTGTATATCATCTGTATATAACTGAATTAAATTAATTTTAAATTGATTGTTTAAAGAGTCAAAAAGAACATCTCTTATGGAGTTAAAATCAGCATCATATTTTACAATTTCTTTTTTATTATCAATTTTTCTTTCAAGTAAATAAAATTGACCTAGGTAGAAATTTTTTCCAAAACAATCCGTTTCCTCTTCATTATTTAATGTATTTAATAATCTAGTAGTTAGACCTTGTGATACATCATCGATATGAATTGTTTCTGTTTTAACTGAACCACACGCCTTAATTAATGTGCTTATAGCCGAATTGGCAATGTTTTTATTAGAGCTAGCTACTAATAAATATTCTTTGCTGGGATGATATAAAACGAGTGTAGTAATTGTTTTTACAAACGCCTTTCTCAAAAATTCAGCGGTGACTGTATTTTTAATATCAGGCTCAATAAATTCAATCCCATTCTCTTTTAACTTACTAATGCGCTCATTAACTTCTTTTTTAATAACAGCATTAGGTAATATTTTCTGATCAAAACGAAATGTCAGCAAATACCCATCTGTAATAGGGGTAACTAATTCATTAGTGACTGGGTTTGGTATGTAGCCATAACTACAAAAATGTGACTCTAACACTTCAGTAAATGGGATTTTACTTAGGTGATCGGACATCGCTTCTGCACTTGGTAGTTGTGCTTTATACACAATTACATTTTTTAACGAAGGGCGTGACATGTTAATTTCTCCTCACACGGTTTATTCACTTCACACAATAAGAAAGGGCACTAGCTACAGTAGATACCTGATATGGACTGTCATGGATGAATGCCAGTACCCTTGCTTATTGAGTTAGTTTTAGTGATTAGTGGTTAACACCGAGTCGCTATACTCGCTTATTTCCTGAACGCTCTGTTTTTGTATTGGCTACCTTATTTGTAGCTCAGTCGATTTATCAGGTCTTATCACATTACTAGCGTTGCATCTCGCATGAGAACGCTAACCACCAATCCTAAAACTAACTTTATAAAAATGGCTGACTGAGCAGAACATTATCACCACAACCCCTTTTAATGGTAAAAGACTCAGTCAGCCATTGTTTCTCTTCACACGTTCTCTTCACACATAAAAATCATTTACTTTGTATCTGAATAGCGCTTTTACTGATGTACTCTGCTATTTCGGCATCTAGCTTTTTTACATCGCTCATTAGTCTTTCTCGCTTACCGTGTAAAACAGGGAGATAATCTATGCACTGCAACTTGGCCCTCATCCACTTTGCGATATCTTCATTAGTGAAACCATCTGGCGCTATGATTATTGGTTCAGTTGTCATGATATCTCCTACAATTCAATTCATTTTTCATCAACGGTTGTTATCTTATAGATTTAGTATATGCATAACACGCAAATGCGTCAAGCGCATATATTGTTTTTATCAAAATAGAAACGGACGGGTTTTATCCGTTTGACTTTTTATTTATGTCTTTAAAAATCTCAGATTGGAATGCAGATCACTTTTTGGAAAAGGGAGAGAAGGTACAAAAAAGCCCTCGAGGGAGGACTAGAAAGGTTATGATCCTTTGAGTTTTTTTTAATTAAAGGGTAAACTCCATGAATTATATGGTTACATATCCTGTGGGCAACTTTGTGATGTTATTATGAAAAATGCCATTGAAATCAAAGCATTATTAAGAGATTGGATTTCTACTAGCGGTTATTTCGATTTCCATGACAATGATGTATTAATCGATGAATTGTGTTTTTATGAAAAAAAGAATCGTGCTGATGTTGTTTACGCTAATGGTAAATTGACGGGATTTGAAATAAAATCAGAATCTGACTCATTAGCTAGGTGGGGTAAGCAGCATGACGCTTACTTGAGACTATTTGATGCGGTTTGGTTATGCTGCCATCATAAACATGCGTTAAAAGCGATAGAACAGTCGGAAAGAAATGTAGGTATTTTGATATTAGATAATTATAGTCAGAATGTAACAATACTCAGAGAAGCTAAAGATAATAAAAAGATTGATAAGTTTGAGGTTATCTCCTTATTGTGGAGGAGTGAGTTGGATGAGCTTTGTGTAGAAAACAACATAAAAATTAATAGGAAAGAACGAATAAATGAAGCTAGACGTCGCGTTCTGTCTGAGCTTCATTTTGATATAATTAAATGCAAGGTTTTATCATGTATTAAAAATAGATATAAAGGGAAGGATTATTCATCATCGTCATAATCATTACGGGGAGGCTCACTCTCCGTACTACGAGTTAATATTCTTAGTATTTCTTCAATATGTATGTTTGTTTTGTATCCATTCCAAGTCCCGCTGTGCCCATAGCCGTCGGTAGATACTGATATTTTAGCGATATTTTTTGTTCCCCAGCAGAAATCATCAAAAAAAGGACTAGATACTATATTTTTAGCTATATCTTTATAGACAGAATATTCTTTATCTCCGCCCGATTTTATTTGATACCAAATTCCGTCATTAAAATATGTAGCGCTAGGGATTATTTTCATGCCTAAAATGAATTCACTGGGTGCTTGTGGAGAACTAGCTGAAAAATCGCCATAAATTAAATTGATAGATGTTTTATTTTGATTGATAGTCATTAATTGCCACACCAGATCTGTACATGAAGATGTTATCCATATATCTTTTTCTGTTGGCTTTGAGTGTGGGAACGATGAACTTAGTAATATAACTCGTTTCACACCTCTTTTATTTATAGTATCTAGTGCGTTATCGATAATTTCTTTGTTTGGTAGTGGTTGGTTGTATATTGAACCATAGTTAAGTACGACAATAATACTTCCATTTTCAGGAAATAGGCATAGTAAAATATCAAGGATATTTAAATTACTTTCTATTTTTGGATCTAAAATAATAGCAACAGTTTTATAAGATGATTTTAGATTTATCAGTAACTGTATGATATTTTTAAGGTCATCATTCTTATTCCAGCTTACAGCAGGGATAATGTTTTTATTAATTTCATATATCTTTTTATAAAAATCTATTTTCCTGCTAAAACTATCCGTTTGGTCAGTCAATCCATGATATTCATTATATTCTGATACTGAATCAGTTTCTATCCTTGACGCATCAACAATAAACTCACCTCCATCCCAATTAGTAATAAAACCATCAATTAACTGATCTCTTTTTACCTCACCTGTTTTTGGTGAAAAAACCGTTCCAGTAGTTAGTATTATTGGAATAATACTATTCTTACTTTCAGGATATAGTTCAGATAAAGCCTTTAGGTCATTCAATCCATTCTTTATACATGGGGCATATATTTTATTCATAGCGTTTTCCTTTTTTCACATAAAAATTATATTCCCTAGTCTTCTCATTTTATTATTTTTGTTTGTTCACGCTGGTTGATAAGTCATGTCAACCAAATTTCAATTTTACTGTTGCTCTGTCAACCACACCCTAAAACGTGTCATCAGGCCATTGTGACTAGTCAATCAATGGTGGAACAAGGGTTAGTTTTGTTTCACTTTCGCATTTATCAATATATTTTGTAGGCTTAACTATAGCTGATACATAATGCATAGTATCAACTTGACCTGGAGATAAAGTTATTGGCTTATGTGAGTTATTGATACTGGTAAACTGGTAGTCACCATCTCTTGTCTTGTTGAAGATTTTAATCATATTGTGTCCTTCAACGGTGCGAACAAATACTTCATCACCAGATCTAACATTGGTGTTTGGTTCAACGACAACAAATTCACCAGATTGAATGCGTGGCCACATACTGTCGCCTTTAACTTTTAGGCCGTATGCATCAGCATCGTCACTATATATTTTTAGCCAGCCGTTGTGGTCCTCAATCATATCAACAGCGCCATCAACACCCAAGAACGCCTCACCTCGAACTTGAACTAAACCAGAAGGTATCTTACCAATCAGTTCTATTCTATCTGGCTCTGGTGAATTTTCAGTAAATAAATCAGCAACAGATACGCCTAGTGCTTCAGCTATCTTTACTAAAGTGTTTTCTGTGTAGCCTTGTATATTTCTTTCGAGGCGAGAAATGTTACCCACATCGCTATTAATAGCGGTGGCCAGCTGAAGGATTGTTAATCCTTTTTTCTTTCTTAGTTCTCTAATTCTTGTTCCTATTTTCATTCCTCAATTCAACTTTATTTATGCGTACAACACAAAGCGTATTGCGCATATTTGACTCTATGATAATATGCGTATAACGCATTTAAGGGGGCTATATGCAAACACCATTAAGGAAAATTCGGGTAGAGCTAAACCTAACAATTTCAGAAGTGGCTAATGCCATTAATTGTGATGTAGGAAATCTTTCACGATTAGAAAGAGGTATTCAAACAGCTTCTTTGGAACTGGCTGAAAAATTAACAGCTTTTTATCGAGGAAAAATAACTGAGTTAGAGATCTTATACCCACATCGTTATCAACAACAAAATAGCAAAACAGTTTAAAGCAGTTAACTACAAGAACTTATCAATGGTGGTAGGAAATGAGTAACCAATCAATAAAACAAGTAGTGAAAGAAATGTGTGAGGCAACAGCTGGTGGGCGTGAAGCGATGGCTGGGGCGTTGGGTTTATCTCTGACTTCATTCAATAACAAATTGTACGAGAAAAACGGCTGTCGTTCGTTTGATTTAAACGAACTATTAGCGATGCAAGATATTTCTCAGACCGTTTTATTTGCTGAATTTGTCGCTCGTGAATCAAACCGTTTACTCGTGGACAGAATTAGCCCTGCAGATTTAGATCAGACAGAACTATTCACATTACGTAGCAATGTTGACGAAATGCAGGGGCGTTTAGCGTTATTGATGAAGGACAGCTTAGCTGACGGCGTTATTGATAAAGAAGAAGAGCAGAAAATAAAAATGATGTTAGATGGATTAATTTCGCAGATCCGCACATTTATGAATGCATTTGTTTCGTTACATCAAAAGAGAAATTAAAGATGGCTATATCCAGAAAGGGTGAAGCCAACGATGTACGGTCGCTGGCTTCGGTTGCAAATTTCAATTGTGTGAAGAGAAATTAGCATGAGTAGATTATCAAACTTAGCATGTCGCACGCAAGTGCGAGCTTCAATACGTGATGGCCGTTTTGTCTATGAAATTAAAGTACCAAATGGCTACCAAGAAACCAACTACCAATTTATGCGTTGGCTGGTAGATGATTTTAATTCAAAGAATGGGCTGAGGACGAGGCAATGAGCAATGAGAACCCAAACCAACTTGATCGCTACTATAAAAATCACCGAGGTATCGTTGTTCATGTTGTTCGTTATGACAGAGAAAAACAGCGCGTTATTTTTATGCTTGATGGTTGTGACAACCCACAGTGTGAACCTGTACAGCGTTTTAAAGAGAAGTACACACGTATTAAGTAATGAGGTGGCAAGATGAGTTTATTATTACTAAAAAGTCGCCCTTTAGTCGTTATTCCTGAATTAGCGGTACGTCTTGGTTTAAATGAGGCGATGCTGTTACAGCAAATTCAATATTGGCTAACTGAAACTACTTCAGGTGTTGAATATGACGGCTCACGCTGGATTTATAACACAGTTGAAGAGTGGAAGAATCAATTTCCTTTTTTCTCTGAATCAACGATTAAACGTGCTTTTACTAATTTGAAAAAGCAGGGTGTTTTACGCATTGAGCAAATCAATAAATCGAACCATGACCGTACTAATTATTATGCGATTAACTACGATCACCATCTGCTAACTGATGGGGTCAATATGACCCAATCGAACAGTGATAATACATCTAATCGAGCAGTTCAAAATGACCTTATCGATAAGCGCAAATTGAAACCGTCAAACAGTTCAAAATGCGCTGTTCTGAACGGGTCAAAATGGCCTGATCTTACAGAGAATACAACAGAGATTACTTCAGAGAGTACAACAGAGACTAACTCTTCTTGTCAGGTTCCTATTGAACCCGACAACGCTCCTGAAAAATTAATTTTGGATTATTTCAACAAGGTGACAAATTCCAAATATCGTGAAGGAAAAACAACAACCGGGCATATCAAGGCGCGATTAGCAGAAGGATTTACCTCTGAAGACTTGATATTAATTACGGATTACCTGACAGCTAAATGGCAAAAAGATCCCAAGATGCGTGATTACTTACGCCCTAAAACATTATTTGTTCCTGAAAACTGTATTGAATACCAAGATAAAGCGATCAAATGGCGTGATGCAGGGCGCCCTGAATGTGTGAATGGTCGTTGGTTAAAGCCTGGAGAAGTTTCAGTGGAAATTAACACGGTTGAACGCGATGAAACTTTTAGAAAAATGTTCACCTCAGGCTGGAAACCTGAAAATCGTATTCAAGCATTAGCAGTCGAGCAAGCAAAGAAAAATGGTCTTGGTCGTATGAGTGAAGTTGCTGGTTTAGCTTCATTCCGTGGTATCTGGAAACAGGCGACAGAACAAGTTGCACTGGAGGCTCAGTGATGATTGATTACGCACTGAAATTACAGGAGTTAAAAAGCCAACCTGCTCATAAATTAAAAGAAATTGGTGACCAATGGCAATCACCAGATAACCTTTACTACGGTATTAACTCTAAATATGGACCGTTTACTTTAGATTTATTCACTGATGGTCAAAACAGTAAATGCCCGCATTTCTATACCGTTGAGGACAACGCACTCACTCAAGATTGGGCTGAAAAACTGAAAGAGATCGGCGGTTCAGCATTCGGCAATCCTCCTTACTCGCGTAGTTCATATCACGAAGGCCAGCCTTTAACAGGTGTTGGTCACATCATGAGCCATGCATTAGCTATGCGTGAACAATACGGTCGGTATGTTTTTTTATTAAAGGCAGCCACATCAGAAACATGGTGGCCAGAAGAAGCGGATCACGTTTGTTTTATCCGAGGACGTATTGGCTTTGACGTTCCTGAGTGGTTTGTTCCTGCAGATGAAAAGCAGAAACCAACGGGCGCATTCTTTGCTGGGGCAATAGTTGTTTTCGATAAAACATGGACGGGTAAAAAATTCGATTACATTCATCGTGATGAATTAGAGCAAATTGGCAAAGCATTTATTGAGCAAATGAAGTGGCTGGCGTCGAGAGGTGTTGCATGAAAACGACAGAGCAAATACTGAACCAATATAAAGAGGGTGACAAGATTGATCGCCATATTGTGAGTCGTGATTTAGGCATTGCTCTATCTAGCTCATCGAGAGCATTGTCATACCTGAATGGGTTAGGTGCATTAGTACGAGTAGGCAATGAAGATCGCCCTGTACGTTATATTGTGACCAATGAGGCGGAGCACATTTACCAAGCGATAATTGAAGAGTGCAAACTAGGTGAATCGACCTACCTGCAAAAACTGAAAACACAAAAGGCCAAAAAGCGCGCATTACCCACAATCAAATGGGTAAAACATGCCACCTCTAATTTTGATCTCATGGGTAAATTGCCAACAGAACCTTATGACTCATTAGTCAGAACAGCAAGAGGTAATCATGCTAACTAAATATATTCTGTTCGTTGGGTTTTGGTTTGTAGTGACATTGCTAATTGGAGTGTGGGGGACTTATGCCTGAACTTATGCTCACATTGCCATTTCCACCTAGCGTTAACTCGTATTGGAGAAATATTAAGGGCCGAACGCTGATCAGTGAAAAAGGGCGTAAGTTTCGAATTAACACGATCGCCTCTGTCTATGAGCAACTAAAACGAAAACCTAAAGCTATTAAAGAAAATGTCTCTGTCCTAGTTCGTTTATACCCACCAACAAAACAGCGCAGGGATATTGATAACTTTTTAAAGGCCCCATTTGATGCATTAACACATGCGGGTATTTGGGAAGATGATCAGCAGGTAAAGCATATGGATGTGATGTTAATGGAAGTCGTAAAGGGTGGAAAGTTAGAAATCACTATCCGCTCATTTAATAACGTGATGTACGGTCACGAATAAAACGTGGAGAGAAATAGCATGAATGGATTAATTGTTATTGATGGTTTTCAGGTTCGTAGAGATGTAGCCGGTCGCTATTGTTTAAATGATTTACATCGAGTGTCAGGTGGTGAAAAACGACACCAACCATCGAACTGGAGTTCATTGGCTCAAACGAAAGAGTTAATTGATGAAATTTCGACCGCTCCTGAGATCACAGGAGCGCCTATTGCCACTGTCGCTGGTGGATATAACCAAGGGACGTATGTTTGCAAAGAATTAGTGTATGCCTATGCAATGTGGATCAGCGCTGCTTTTCATTTAAAAGTGATCCGCACCTTTGATGCTTTAGTGTCACAACAGCACCAGGAGAAACTCAGTGATAAGGTTCAAGCGGGTGTGATACTACTGGAGTCGATGTCTAAAAGTTTAAATTTTTCGAATTCATCAAAATTAGGGGCTTATCAAAAGTTACAAGCAATGGCAGGATTACCTGAATTAGCCCCTGTGTATGCGATTGATGCACCAAGTGGATCTATGGATGGCTCCAGTCGTCCAACAGTTGCATTATCAACACTGATCAACAAACACAACCTACCTATTTCAGCACAGCAAGCCTATAAGCGATTAGCCGAACTCGGAATTGTTGAGCGTTTATCACGTCCAAGTACGAAAACTGCCAGCAAAGTAAAAGAGTTCTGGTCAGTGACTGCACGAGGTTGTCAGTTTGGGAAGAATATGACGAGCCCTAATAATCCTCGTGAAACCCAACCGCATTTCTTTGAGAGTAAAACGGATGAGTTGATCCGTATGGTGATGTTGAATAAACAGGTGAGCGCATGAAGTTACTGTTAACGCCGTATATTCAAAAAGAACTGGGTGTTGTGTTACTTAAACCGGGTGCTGAATTACTCGAGCAATTTAAGAAGCACCACCGAGTGATTATCAGTGATGTACCGCAGAGTTTAGATGTATTGCCCTCAGGCGCATTAACCGGTGATGAACAGCCGATTTTAAATAATCGGCACATTGTCCAATTTCTTAATAACAAAAAGGTGATCCACACCATCGACAAAGTTTCACCGATGGATACGTGGGTCGCTCATCATATTCATTGTTGTCAGATTAATAACGATGCAGATAACTATCATCATCATGAATTGGTGACCACATTTCATGAAGCGGGTGTGATCCGCACTTGTTGGTATCACGATAATCATATTCGAAACTCATCAGCAGGGTGGGTTGCTGAGCTGGCTCATAAAAATCGTATTGATTGGATGTTAGATACTATTCGTTTTCGTTTGAGATTAGATTGTGGCCACCAGCTGACGATACCTGATTTTTTCACCTTTGCTGTTATGCATAACGTTATCGATGAATTACCTGATGCCATATTGCGGAGAGTGTTGGACTGGCCTAATAAACCCAAAGAACGCAGAGTACACGGCGGATTTCCTGAGGCTGATATTGTTCCAAATGAAATATCAGCATTATCTGCAATGAGCGGGCGTTTAGAGGCGATAAAACCGGTTATTAAAGTTGCTGTCGATCCGGAGCCACCAGCCTCATTTCTGCTGAAACCTAAAATGCAACGTTGGGAAAATACCCAATGGTTGCAATGGGTAAAAACTCAACCGTGTTGCGTGTGTGGGCAACAGGCTGATGATCCGCATCACATCATAGGTCATGGTATGGGAGGCATGGGAACGAAAGCTCATGACTTATTTACTATTCCATTATGTCGCATTCACCATGACGAGTTACATCGTGATCCCAAACAATGGGAAGTCACTCACGGCAATCAACTCGAATTGTTATTTCATTTTTTAAACCGTTCTTTAGGTATCGGTGCATTTATTTAACGTGTGTACGGCACGAGGGGTATAGGCATGAGAGATATACAGGAAGTTTTATCGCGTTGGGGAGCGTGGTCGGCAGATAATACAGAATTGGTTCAATGGTATTCGGTTGCTGCGGGGTTTAGTGGATTAATACCAAGTAAGGTTAAGGCTCGCCCCCAATGCTGTGAAGATGATGCAATGATTATTTCTAGTTGCA
>UMGS01001349.1_pt1 | contig 12716 bp, 15 predicted proteins | sample 1965341 | NCBI WGS metagenome assembly UMGS01 (sample SAMEA4836079, study PRJEB28245) | human gut metagenome | biome: gut microbiome; material: fecal sample | place: Denmark | collected 2008 | reverse complement strand
CATTTTTAGGGTAACACAATCCGTCGAATTATTTTGCACTTACAATGCATTCGCATATAGTGGCAATGCATTTCTTAAAATTTGGTATCCTCCCAATCGAAAAATTGGTGAAAATAATAAGCACCAATGAATTCCATAGATAGGCAATGTATTTTTACTAATATGAACCAAATACTGTCTTACCTTAACCGGAATCAAATCGACACCTAAAGAAACAATAATTACGACTTTTGCAACTATAAGCACTGTCAAAATTTTAGAAGGTGCATCTAACACAAATGCCTAGAATAAAACTATAGTGCAACTAACAAGCAAAATACACTTTGGTGCTTTTTTCAAATTCAATATCAAAAAGCATTTTACTTTAAAGGAAATCAATGCTACTAGAAACCAAACATAATACCAAACGCTTAGGCTATCAAGCGTTATGTCTCTGCTCTGCTCGATTATGTCTCGCTCCATTATTCATGTCAACCTCGTTTAATCATTTTTTTAATTTTGCTCTTTATCATTACCATCTCATCTTTACTAATAACATCCTGCAACAATGCACCTTTAATAATGCAGACAGCAATTTCTCGTGTATCTTTAAATGCATATGGCATAACAACTTGAATAACTATATGTGTAATTAAAGTCGCTATCGCAGCACCATCTATTCCCATTATTGGAATCAATGCAAAGTTTAAGACTACATCTGTTGCCAGTCCAGCAATGCAAAAAGCATTTATGTACTTGTCTTTCCCATCATTAGCTAAATATACCTGATTTAATATGGACATTGTTGAAAGTCCATAGTACCAAACTACTATTCTAAGCGCATTTGTTCCAGCAAGATAATCCCTACCGTACAGCAGAAGAATAATCCAGTATGCAAAGAGACATACAAATATCGAATATAGTGCATTCAACCAAAACAAAGCCGCATATGATTGCCGTAGTCTTCTCAAAAATCGACTTCTACTTTTACTTGCAGCTTCATAAAGCATCGGTGACAAAGATTGTATTAATGCCGTAGGTATCATACTCCAAAGTGTAGAAATTGTTAATGCCGCTGAATAATACCCAACCGCAGTTTTATCCAACATATTTCCCAACATGATTCGGTCTACCTGAGCATATAAAATGGAAATCAACCCTGCAATCAAGTAATGATATGATTGTTTTAACAACCTCTTTCCAATTTTCCATTTAAATCTGGGTTTAAACCCTTCAATTCTAGTATAGAATAGCAGCAAAAAAATTGCTTGAAAAATCATATCAGTTGATGTCGACAATGCAAACCAAACAATATTGGCATCTGTTGCCAAAAGATATATTCTGTATAGACTCATTCCAATATAAGCAAGTATTCCAGAAATACTTGTCCATTTAGATAAAAGTTTTCCTTGAAAGTAATAATTAATTGTATCAAAAGAGCTGAACACAATCGATAAGGATTCAAGAACCGCAATCTGTACAATCATAGGATCATCTCTGTTTGTAATAAACATCAATGCAACTATACTAATCGTTGATAAGATTGCTGTACCAAAACGCAACCATATCGAAGTCCATATTATTTCATTATTATCATATCTGTTCAGCGATACCTCTTTGATTACAACAACAGCCAGACCCAATGATGCAATCGAAGAAAAGAAGCTAACAAACGCAGCTACATAATTAATTGTTCCAAAATTTGATGGTCCCAAATACCTTGCAGTAGCCAATGAAACAAAAAACTGTAGTATCATATTTACAATTTTTCCACCCATTAGCCAACCGATGTTTTTTACAAATTTTTTACCATCTGCCATTAACCAGCCTCCATTAATCACATATGATTTTTTCCCATTCTTCAGGATAAAAGTCACCGCTCCAGTTTCGTGTCTGAGGACAAATTATTTTCTTATTTGGGTTTTTATTCAACCATGCTGCCCACCAACTAAATGTACTATTAGCAATAATATTTGTACGGCATGCTGACATAATAAAAAAATCATCCAATGCTAAATTATCAGATTTATACTTAACAAGTTCATAACACAGATTTTTGAATTGTCTCATAAATTGTTCTGCATACACCAAGTCATCAGAAAACACGAAAAATTCTGCATCCAATTGTTGGTTTATTATTTTTTTAATTGCTTGTACATAATATTCTTCATTTATACAATTCCCCAAAGCCTCATAGTCACCTCTGCGAATATGAACAGATACACTATTACGCTCAGTCACTTTTTTTATATACTTTTTTGCATCATCTGACAATTGATAATTTGGTGAAAGGAGTTCTAATAGTTCCTCACGATATGGTAAAAAATATTTTTCTGTCTGCCAATAGCCATCTAAATAAATATTATCGCTTAATTTATCAATAGTTGCATCATACTTCCACTTTTCTTTTTCCTTGAAGAATGTAGTTTGTGAATGAATTTTTCTCATATTCAATTTGCGAAGTATTTTTCTAACTAATTGGTTAGGCCAATTTTTGTAAGAAATAACTCTTTCTGCCTTGATGTTCAACTTATCCAGTTCATAATTTCGAGTTGGATGATTATCTAGAACCGTCGCATCCAGAATCAATTTTGTGTTTAATTTTCTTGATAATGCATACCCAAAAGCATATTGGAACAATTGATTTCCAAACCCATCACTTATTTTTACTACGACCATACAATTCCTTTCAATGTATAAAATTTTTACCAATAACACCCATTTTCAACTTTTGCTGCCTCTTTTGGCTTATCTTCATCTGATGGATATACCCATGCATCATTGAAAAACTTCTGAACATATGCAAATGCATCATTTTCTTCCCAGCGCTTCCCCTTAATACCAAAAAGTAATTGGGTAGCCCCGGCCAGATGAATCGCTTGTTTTCCTGCTAATTTCAACTTAGCTGCAAGCGGGAAACCATAAGCACCGCATCCAATAATCGCTACATCAAAATCTATTTTCATTGCCTCCTGATACATCCATTCCAGCGCATCAAACCAGGTTGGAAAGCGTACGTCTTTTTCTCCAGCAACCGTTTGCACGGCTTTTAATGTTTTCAATTCAAATTCTGGCAAGATATTTGTTCCTGGGAAAATTTTCTCTCGCCGTTGGTACTGTTGTTCAATTGTTTCTTTAAATGGATGAATTACTAAAACCTTCTTCCCCTTGAGTGCTGCCGACCATGGTTCTTCTGGTGAACTCCAAGGTTCAAGATCCAATAGATATGTTGTTTTCAAATTATCATTTCCATATTTATTTAAATAATAATCCTCAAACGGCAACATCCATATTCCCATTACGTCTGCCTGCGGAATACAATCAATCATTAAATCTTTAAATTTTATACCATTTTTCGTTTGTGCTGAAAAAAATCCAGACCACATTTGCATCTGAGAAAGTGCCTTACCATATTTCGATTCTAATTGAAAATCGAATGTTCTGACACAAAATAATTCTGTTGCTCCGAATCTTCCTGCAAGAAATGGTTGGTCTCCTTGTATCTTATTTGAAATATACTGATTGCATTCCCATGCTGTTAAGATTTTTTCTTTTTTTACTAATCTTCTGCCTTCAAGATATTTTCTAATTTTATCATGAGTAACCTTTTTTTCTCTTGCCTTTGCTTTTATATAATTATAAGTAAATGTTATTATGTTTGACATATTTTTCATCACCAACTTCCTGTCTATCCATTACTTCTTGAATTGCCACAATAAATCCTAGAATCGCACCTTGTTCAACTGTAAATCCATATCCATACCAATATATTGCCATAGAGCATAATATAATAGTACTCATATAGTTCTTTGCCTTTATAGATTTAATAACCATGAATATCATAAAAATAATCAGAAGTACCAGACCCAAATATCCCATTTTAGCTATATAGTCCACATATCCACTATGTGCCGATGCTTTCCAAGCCAAAGCAAGATCCTGCCCAAACGGTCTTCCAAAAAACGCATTAATACCATTCAAAGATCCTAAAATCATCGTCCATACTTCCGTCCTTGTAGCAAACGTTCCTGTATCCTTTCCAACATTAGAGAATGATTCAAACAAATTTGTAATCATTGCAATCAACCCTGTTTCTGACGATCCTTGCAAAAATATAACACAAATGGCAATAACAAGCACTACAATCTCAGCTAACAGCTTTCTAGATAATCCATTTCTTTTTAATGAAAGACATATAGTAATTATGAGTCCTACTCCAAACGCTGCCACAACAGTTCGCCACTGCATAAGAACAACAATGCCCGCAAACAACATTGATCTAAACGAAATCACTTTTTTTTCTTCTAAATCATAGTATATTTTATATAGCGTATAAAATGAAATTATTAGTACTTGCGGTGGATTGATAATTCTGAATGTCGAACCACCATCACTAAGCAATCCATTCTGTTGTCCCGGCAGATTGTGAATCCCAAACACCAAATCTAGCACCCAGATAATCAACACATAAACACAAATAATATTCATTAATGTATTAATATAATATTTATATTTCCACAATCTGCTCGTATTTCCTTCTTGTCGCATCACAAAGAAAAACGCAAAGAACGCAAGAATAAACAATACGTATTTCCGCGTGTCTGACAAAAAAACTTCTGACCCTACAGTTCCATTCATGATTCCTCTGACTAGCGAAATCATAATCGGACCTAATAAAAGCAATGAAGCGATGAAATATTTGCCTGCCTGAAACGGATACAATATATTTACCATGCAATATATTAGCAATATTATTAGCACAATATCATCTAAATGCACTTGTGTTCCACCTACTGTAAATACAGTAAACACAGTAGTTGCTTCAAACAAGTACATAATGCATGTCTTAATATAACTCAATATAATCAATAACAAAAGCCATTCCGCCTTATGTTTATTTGCTTTGACTATAACGGTTCCTAAAAAACAAAAAGTAATCAGATATAATATTGGTATATACACTTTTTCCTCCTAAAGCACTGTAAGACTCATTCATTACTTTCCTACCATAATTCTTACAAATGGAGTGATAGTCCCCTTAATTGCACCGAAAATTCCAAAGTTCTTTTTTAGAAAATAAAACCATTGTTTTGTGGGCGCACCTTTTATGCTTTCTTTTCTTTTTATTCGCTCAGTCCGATTCAAAGTAGTATCTGTCCACGTTCCTTTGTTGCTATTGTTATTACATGTTCCCACAAAGGAATTTGATTGATATATTTCATATCCTGCTTTTTTCAGAGACAACCCATAATCAAAATCTCCCAAGGAATGCACATAGAAAGGATCTATTGCACCTACCTTTTCAAATGCTTTATATGGAATCAACACGCAATTAGCATTAAACGTATCAGCCTTGATTCTCCATTCATCAAGACTCAATTTCCTATATTTATATCCAGAAACGTATTTTACTGCTCCATAACTAAGCTGCCCCTTATCATCGCACATTGCCCCTACTACAACAGCATCGTGTTGCTCTTTACTCTGTTGGATCATATTCTGGATACAATTTTCATAGAATTCTACGTCATCATTTATCATTAACGTGTAGTCAAAATCATGCGGAAGACTTTGTAGTGCATAATTCATGCCTGCATTCATTCCTCTCGAGTAGAACCAACCACCACTTCCCCTTAAAATGGAAATATTAGTATTATCCATTAGTGTTTGGAGCATCTCGTATGTTCCATCTGTACTTCCATCATCTGCTACGACAAATGTAAATTCACAGTTCAGATTTTCTTTTGTGATAGTTTCTATACATTTTTTTGTCTTATATTTTCGATTATAACATGTAAATATTGCCAATATTTTCATATCTTCATTTCTCCAACAACTGAAAAAATCTTTCTAGCACTGCTCGTCCAAGTAAACTCATTCAGAACTCTTTTATGTGCTTCATCGCCGATATTTCTCGGATCAAGGATTCTTTTAACCACTTCCTGATTACTCTCTGCCAGCCATCCGTATTTTCCATTTTCAATAATTAAACTCGGTCCCGGCGCATTCCAAGCCACAACCTTGCAACTATAATACATTGCTTCAAGAATTGCCATTCCAAAAATCTCTTGCCGATTCAAGTTTACAAAAGCATCCGCAAAGCGATATAGCTCCCAAATATCACTATTTGCAATCTGTGCTATCATCTGAACGGAATCTGTAAGATTCAATTCATTGATTTTATTTTCAATTTCTTGTTTCAACTCACCTTTCCCAATCATCAGAAGCTTATAACAATTATTTTTCTTTTTGACCTCCGACAAGATTTCAATCATTGCAACGGGCTGTTTTTCTTCAATTAGTCGTCCAATGAATAAAAGAACCCTATCATTTTCTGAGTAACCATATTTTCTTTTAAGTTCTACTGGAGATACTGTTTCATATTTATCTTTCAGCAGGGAGATATCCAAGCCAACAGGTGTTACCACGGTATTCTTTATGCCATTACCGTTTAGTTTTTTTTCAACAGCTGGTGTCTTTACAAAGCATGTGCATTTTTTATATACATTTACATTTCTATAGAACAGGGCATCAATTATCATTTTCTTGAATCTGTTTGTACTATGGCTTTCAACCACGCCAATATATGGGAATAACCTTATACCATTCTTTTTGCACCATCTGTACACTTTAGGCGCTGAAAGCTGCGTGTCCGAAAAATAAATCAGTGCATCTATACTGGCATCCATTACATTACAATCCCATATACCATTTGTTCCCTTGCTTTTGACCGGAATTTGATGCAGCGTAGAATGAGCACATCCCTCTATATCCTCGATCTGCTGTATTCGGCTTTCCGGTATTGCCTTATAAACGATTACTTCATCAAAAAGTTTATCTAATTCTTTTGCTAGTCCAACTTCCTGTGCGTTATAAAAGCCTTTTTGTCCAAAATTCCCGACACTTGTTATTAATAAACCTACTCTCATCTAATTTTCCCTGCTTTTTCTTCATCATAGTAATTAAAAGTTCTTCCATCTATTGCTCTAAAATCGATTTTAAAAGCCGCTGGATGCCAAACAATTTTTACCCATTGCCAAAATCATACCCCTATATTTTGATATATTTCCTTTAAAATTTTGTAATTATCAGCTTCAGTATAATTTGACATATAAAAATCGCGTGTCTTTGCACACATATTCTTGCATCTATTCAACGCATCAACTATGCTTTCCCTTGAATCCGATTCAAATTTTGATCCTGTAATTCCCTCTTTTACAACACTTCCAGCATTACCTAAATCCGAGCAAATTACCGGCGTTCCAACAGAAAAAGCTTCCACAATACTCATCGGGAAACCTTCATACCACTGCGTTGGAAGAATCAATGCCTTACTATTTGCAACAATTTTCAACACTTCAGCATTTGGAACAAACCCTCTGAATTCTGCATTTATCTTATTCTCCGCTGAAAACTTTCTGCACCACTCTTCCATTGGACCGGTGCCACACACAATAAGTTTTGGTGCCTTTTCTCCCATTCGTTTCCACGCTTCTAAGAGAACATCAATTCCTTTTAATCTATCCAATCTTCCTGCAAAAACAAACTGCTCTTTTCGTTGTTTTTCTGGAATGAATTTTGCCGTACATTCCACAAAATTTGGCTTCACAAACACTTTATCTTCTTTGATCTGTTTCAGCTCTAACAGTTTCTTCTTATTAAATTCAGTCAGACAGATGTAATTGATTTTTCCATATATACCAGTTATTCTATGAAACATCGCACTTACAACACATATCAAAGTTTGTACTTTGCTTCCTCTATAACATCCATGTTTTATAGCACATTTTAACCCGTGCTGCACACAATCCTCACAAATATGCCCATCCCGGTAGAAAGTCGCGCCCGGACATAAAAGTCTAAAATTGTGTATTGTCTGAACCACTGGCACTCCACAACTCAATGCTGCATAGTAAATCGCCGGACTAATTAAATTCAAAGTATTATGAACATGCACAATATCTATTTTTTCTTTTTTTATTAGTTTTTTGATATCTCTATAAGTTTTCGGATTATATATTGTTATAAACGGTAGTTTCAACTTTTGGAACACGGACATTCTTTTTATTTCCGAATTGTTTCTGCTATAAAATATCACTTTATGTCCATATGTTTCTAACATTTTCTTTTCATTGGAAACAACACTATCTTCTCCTCCTGGAATTTGATAATAATTGTGTGCCAATAATATTTTCATTTTTTGATTATCTTCGCCTTGCATTTTTACTCCAAATTCTGCTTTATATATCCATAAATTGTTAGCTTTCCATTCGCTATTTCATGATATTCTTTTCTCCAATTTAATTTATGGAAAATTTGTTTATTGCTAATCTTCCGATATTTTTCAACGTTATAGGGACTATTAATCGCTTTCATTAATTCTTGTACATTACCATTGTTTACACCAATCTCGTCTATACTTAACTGTACCTCCGGAAAATTCTCGTAGGCCATGCGGATAGCCAAATTAATCCAGTGAACATCTATTAAATTATTGTATCTTTTCAAATATTCAACAAAAAACGAATAGCAGAAATCGAATAGCATACATTCATTTTTTCCACCAAGTAAAAAGGATGTCATGCTTCCGTAATAGATATTCTTGTACCTATTTTCTTCATCAAGCATTTGAATACTATACAGTTGTTTTTCAAAATAACTTTCAGGGATTGGGGAACTAACAAATATTGTTGCGTCCAGCCACAGTCCACCATATTTTCTTAATAATTCCATCCGAATCAAATCGGAAAAATGTGTCAAATCAAGACTTCCTATTTTCAGTTTTCTATATATAAAATCAGGAAATTCTACATATCGTTTCAAATTGTTCCCAGTAATTAATACAACCTCTGCCCCCCCCCGTTCTTTCTAATTGACTTTATACATTCGTTAACAATTTCTGGCATAAAAGATTCTCCTTGAAGCCAGCACACCCAAATGTACTTTTTTCGTGTTGTTATATTCGGCTTTACAAAATGATAATTTTTTATAAATTCCGAAAAATCATTTTGCAATATGTCATAGCACTCATCCAGCCAATTCATTCTATTCTGCTTAACTTTATTAAGTCTCCATGCCTTCTTTGCCCCAAAGTAGAACATATACGTTGGTAGCAGACATTTAGAATTCAAAAAATTTCTGATTTTCTGCTGAATTTTGAGTCTTCTATAATCAGCTTGTGTTAATCCCAATTCGTCTTTCATCGCTTTCTCCTTAGACTATTCAAAATTTTTCATTTATTTTGGCGACACACTTTTTTAGCATTCTAATATATTTCGATCCTGGAATATCTAACATTTTTCTCAAACAGTTTATGTATTCTTCTTCTGTGTGAGATTTGCAAAGGAAGTCAAACATTTTTCCAAACGCATATTTCTTTTCTGCTGGGAGATGCCAAAGCGGAAGGTTTTCGTCACCAGCTACGATATTATCACATTTAACAGCCGTCCACATTCGCTTAATATATTTATTTGCTATCGAGTCATCAAACCCTAACTGATGATAGATTATACTTAGAAAATGGGCTTCTTCGTTCAATTTTACTTGTTTTTCTTCATAACGCTTATAATTAAATTTCCATAATTCAGAATAGCATTTCAACAATCCCGGAAGTATATCAGAACGGAGTCCGATCAACTCACCGCCTTTATACCGCAGCTTGCTGCCGTCCCCCCCCCATTAAATTTTGCAACTAATTGCCTCATTTGTTGAATGCTGATTCCATTAATGGATACATCTTCTCTATATCCACAGTCATAGGAAATAATCTGATATTTTTCAATGTCATAAAACACGTTGCTTAAATCTTGTGTAATAAAAATGTCAGAATCCAAAACAAGAAAATTTCCATCGTACCTATTTTTCAGATATTCCAATACATCAAATAGATAGAATTAATTCCGCCATGCTCCATACCAATCTTTCGGCGTTCGATTTGTAAGTTCTAATTGCTTGATTTCAACGTTTGCATCGTAAAAGAACTGCGCCAGATTCAAACCGTCAATATCTGTCGGTATATTCGGAACATTGGTAAAAAGCAGATACTTTGCATTGCTTTTTTTTTGAGTCAATTGCGCATTACGATAAAAATCATAAACACAGCGCCAATAAACCTTTTGATATTCCGGAGAACTTGTATTTCCTCCTACAGACGGATAAAAACTTTCATCTTCCTTCTTTTCAGCATAGAACCATGTAATCAAATAATTATTCATCCGCTCACTTCCCCCTAATCATCGCATTCCAAATAAACTTGGAATTCGTGTTCCAATACCGTTTGAACAATCTCTTCGGATCTTGCATTAGTCGATACACCCATTCCAGATTGCTTTTTTGCATCCACATAGGAGCGCGCTTGATATTTTCGGCATAATAGTCAAACCCAGCTCCAACACCGAGCATCAGTCCATTGATTTTTCCCTGATGCGCAGCCATCCATTTTTCCTGTTTCGGTGCTCCCAAGCCTACCCATACAAAATCCGGCTTTGTTTCATTGATTCGTTCAATCACAGCATTATCTTCTTCTTCAGTAAGCGGCCGAAACGGAGGGCTATACCTTCCAGCTATCTGAATGCCCGGATATTTTTCCGTCAACTTCTGATTCAAAACTTCCAGTGTTTCTTCTTTGCTACCATAAAAATAATGGCGGTACCCTTTTTCAGCAGAAATCTTAAATATTTCTCCCATCAAGCTAGGTCCCGTCGTTCTTGCCATATTCTTATGACCGCGCTTCTGTCCAACTTTGGACAATGGACCGCCATCCGGAATTGCCATCAAGCCGCCATTCTGAACAGCACAATAAGAAGCATCTTCATAGCTGGTAACAGTTGTATGTACATTTGACACGCAAATATAGTCGCCTTTTATGTCATCTATATTCTCATCAAGATATTTCAACAGCCACTCCATGTTGATAGCCGCTATGTTTACTCCCAAGATGTTACATGTCGGAATTTTAGATTTATCTACTTTACGTATATATTTATTTGCTGAAGTAGCCATTCAATCATCCCTCCTGTTCTATTCTTCTAAGCGTGATAGCAGTTTACCCACATTTTCAAAATCATCCGCATGTTTTTTTATCCATGCCTGGTCTTTTTCCCACCATTTCAGTTCCAGCAACTTCTTAATCGTCTCCTCATCAAAACGGTATTTGATGACCTTTGCTGGAACACCACCAACAATTGCATATGAAGGTACATCCTTCGTTACGATAGCTCCCGCTGCAACAACTGCACCGTCACCGATAGTAATACCCTCCTTTATTTTTACGCCTGAGCCAATCCAAACATCGTTACCAATCATTACGGTAAACTTTTGATTCTCGTCTATATAGTTGAAATCGCTGAATTTATCTTCACTCACATAGGTAAATCCCGACTGCTTTCTCGTTGAGTAAAAAGCTGGGTGAATAGATACAAACTTCGATGTCGGATGACTGCCTGCAACCGTCATGACATCAGTTGCAATACATGTATATCTTCCGATTTTTGTATTTTTAATGAACGAACGATTTCCAATATAGCTCGCATATCCTATTGAACTTGTCAAAAAAGTTACATCTGTTGTAAGTCTATTCATTCCTTCAAATTGATCATAGGAATCTATAATTACATTATCCTCAAACACACAAGACTTACGTACTCTCCATTGATGCACACCTTGTTTTAATTTCGTCAGCATTTTTTTCATGTATTTTATTTCAATCTACCCTTCTTATAAACTTCGCCGGGTTTCCCGCCCATATTTCTCCATCTGGTATGGACTTTGTTACAACAGAACCAGCTCCGACAATTGAGTTCTCTCCTATGGTTACACCTTTGAGGATAATACAATGTGCGCCAATAAACGCTCCATCCTTAATGACTACTGGGCTTGTCGCTCCACCCTGTTCACTCATTCGCTTTTCAAAATCCAGCCAGTGGAAATCAGTGTCGTATATCTTGGTACCCCCCCCCACTAAAATCTGGCTTCCCAGAGTTATCGAGTTGCAAGCAAACAATGTTGCGTTTGAGATACCACAACCGTTCCCAATACGAATCTTCCCTTTGCCTTTTGCAAACAAAATCGTCCTTGTATCTCCACCAATAGGATTACTTCCTAAGCATGAATTAATGGAGACATCATCTCCAATAACAATTCCATCAGAGGTGTTTGAAACACAATGAATACGACCGTTTATCCGAAGATTATTTCCGTGTTTTACATGGCGATATTTCATTATCAAAGCGTTATAAATCCGGTTTGGCAAACCAGTGATACAATAAATAATCTGCTTAATGTTCATGTGTTTCTCCCTAATGGTTTACCGTCTTAGTCCCTTCCGAACAGATCCCTTGTATAAACCTTATCCTTCACTTCATCCAGGCACTTGTCATACCGGTTTGCAATGATGGCGTTGCTCATTTCCTTGAACTTAGCCAGATCATTAACCACTACTGATCCGAAGAAAGTCTCACCGTCTTTCAGCGTCGGCTCGTAAATCACAACCGTTGCGCCCTTCGCTTTGATGCGCTTCATAACGCCCTGGATAGAGCTCTGACGGAAGTTGTCACTATTACTCTTCATGGTCAGACGATACACACCGATAGTGACTGCCTTTTCCTTATCCTCATCGAACTCATTCTCTGCATCGTAGCCGTAGTAGCCCGCCAGCTTCAGAACACGGTCGGCGATGAAGTCCTTACGAGTTCTATTGCTCTCAACAATCGCTTCAATCAGGTTTTCCGGCACGTCGG
>UMGS01001601.1_pt1 | contig 12988 bp, 7 predicted proteins | sample 1965341 | NCBI WGS metagenome assembly UMGS01 (sample SAMEA4836079, study PRJEB28245) | human gut metagenome | biome: gut microbiome; material: fecal sample | place: Denmark | collected 2008 | reverse complement strand
TGAGACAACAGATTTATTATCAATAATAAATGAAGATATGATTTCTTATTATTTAAATAAAATAATTGATTCGCTAAATTGATTTATAAATAAAAAGAGTCTCGATGTTTTATATCGAGACTATTTAATTTAAAATTTACGACTTTTACTTAATTAAATAAACTGTTATTGGTATTGCTTGTATAGTCGTTGTTGTAATTAGCGTATTATTATTTTGATATCTAATATTAACACCTAATTGTGGTGTGGCTAATTTCCAAATCCCTTTTACAGTAACTGTACTACTTATTGGTTGAGGATCGGCTGTAAGCCATTGGCGAGAATAAACACTCACTTCAACCTGGTTACCCTTATTATCAATTTGGTCAGCTTCAATACCCTGATATAAATTTAAATCAGGATTAACAATACTTAGCGTTAATTGTTGTTTTTGTTTTTTTACCATTACCATAGTGGGGGAATCACTTGATAATAATAAAGCTTGAGATGAATTGACTTCGGTGGCATTAAAAAAAGCATATCCCTCTTCTTGCGTGATTTTATCTTTTACTGCATGAAGTTGATTATTATGCTGCAATACGGTGTATTCAGGCGCTTTATTATCTTGTGCTTCTATGGCTATTGCATATTCATAATTTGCATTTTTAGGGGCTTTACCGTGAGAGATAACGGCTGTTGCAAACAATTGTTCTGTTTGCTGTGAATTTCTGTCATCAACAGAGTATTGTTTTTGATAACTAAATTCTACCGTTTGCCCTTTAGCTAATTTATACAAGTTACCCGCCGGATCAATTAATGTATCGGCATTATTTAAGGTTAATTGAGTACCGAGTTGGTTCACTTTTTTACCATTAATTATAATTGATTGTAACTTAGGAACAGCAAACTGGAACAGTGTCGTTTCTGTTGTATGTTGTTTATCATTATTTTCAATACCAGAGCCTAATGCGATCACTCTATTATCAAATAAGAAATAGGATTTATTCGCTCTTAGACTTTGTTGTTGATATTTACTGTGACCATGTAATTTCATGGCAAACATACTGTTATTATTTAGTGTATTGGCACCAGAATAACGTTGTGTTGAAAGCAACATTTCTTCTATACCTGCACTTGGCAATTGGCTTAGTTTTGCTTCTAGTTCATCATAAGGAAGGTGGATCGTAGTCGTTCCTGGATATCGATTCCAATCCCAACCTGCATGACTAAAACCAGATTTAGTTAAATCCGCAGGAATAATTTCAAGTTGCCCATATTGCAAGTAACGACCATAACGGTTGTTATTCTCATAACTTTCATTACCCACTAAATAACGACTAAAACCACGAGCGATAGCAAGCCAGCTTTGCTGTGGCGCTGTTATTGATGCTCTACGCTGGATTGCCATTGAAGCATAATTCATTGCCCATGCACCTACCGGTTCATTTTCTGCTTTAATACCTTCAAAGCTATCTTTGTTTGCTAATTTTGCATAAGCGGCTGCTAATGTAGTATCTAGCTCTTGTTTACCATCGGGCGTACCTGCAAGAGCCATCCATTTGAAGGGATCAATACTTATTTTATGTAATCCCGTAGGATGTCTGCCGCTTAATACCAGAGGAATTTGTGTTTCTTTGGTATAGATACGCATTTTTAATAATACATCTTTTAAGCGTGCATGTGCTGGTGATGAAAGACGAAAAGGGGAATGACTTAAGGCATAAACACTAGGCGCTAAGCCACCAAATGCATCTTTGGCATAAGCTGGATAATGTTGTGAATGGTGAAAAATAGAGCCATCAGATTTAAAGCCACCAGCGACACCTTTAGAACTAAGAATGGTTTTGTTTAGCCAACTTTGCAATTGTGCTAAGGCTTGTTGGCGCTGTTGATAATCTGGCAACATCAATAAACTTTTTATCATCCACTGTAATTGGGTATTGAGAATATCGACATTTGCATCAACGATTTCATTATCTTTTTCAAATATGCGCCCTGTTGCGTTATACCACATCATGGCTTGTTGTGTCGGTGCTAACAGATTATGTTTTGCTAGAATATGGCGACCAATAAACCATGCATCAAAAAGCTCTCTTGTTTGATAACCTACGTGAGTAATAATTTGGTAACCACTCCCCCGTGTGAAACCTTGTTCAAGAACGTAACGAGTGCCTAATAAATAGAGCGTTTCTAATTTTTTTCTATCGATTGCTGATAAGGAGTGACTACGCAAGTAAATCGCTGTTTGAAGAAGCGTTTTGCCTACATCTCTTAGCATGTTGGCATCAAGTAATGCTTTTTGGGTTTCTTCACTAAAGACCCCCTCGACTTTGATAAAATTCTGGCGATTAGGATGATCAAGGGCTTTTGCGGTTATTGAGCCATCAGCATGTTGTTCTAAGGCTAATTTTTTCCATAATGCTAAATTTTTGTCGATCATTTCAGCGGTGATTTTTTTATCACGACTGACACCTTGATAGTATTCAAAACGTTGATAAATAGATGCCACTTCAGGCTGATCATCACGAAACTCAGTCGCAAAATTTAATGTAGGATAATGCGCTGTGAACATTTGATCGTACATCAATAATGCACTCCAATTTTTACTCACCATTGTATTTACTGCATTATTAACATATGGAATTTGATAGTCAGGAATAGGCCAACGATTATCTAAAGGTACGCTCATAATTATTTGATCAAAAAAAAGCGTACCTGCTTGATCTGGTGCAGTAATGACTAATTTATCTAATTTGCCTGTTGCTGAGCCTTTCATATCACGAAAAGGAACTGCAATACCTCGCCAACCTGTGAAATTCAGTTCCGTTTTAAAACTTAATGCTACTTGATTATTTTGTTTAAATTGTAATGTAAGGGGCGTTGACTGTGGTTTTTCATTGTAAATCCACATCATAAAAGTGAGTGGTGTTGCTGTATTTTTATCATCTTGATAATTAACTTCATTATTAAGTGTTAATGTTGATTGGGGTTGATACTGCCATTTGAGTGACTGTACGCCATCTTTAGCATGCTCTTTACTTAGTGATAGCTGATGGTCATTTGAGGTGCTCAAGGTATTTGGCATTTCATCTTCAAAAAGATAAAGATCGCCAAAAGGTTCATGAGAAAGAGAAGGTAATGCTTGTGCGGGTAAGGATAAGCAGAAACTTAGTGTAATCGCATAAGCTAAAGAATTTTTTATTAGCATAATCAGATTTCCTGCAAAATAAAAAAGGAACGCGAATGCGCTCCTTTAAAGGTTTAATCAAGAGAGAGGAGAGAGTTTAATTTCTTGTGGAATGCCAAAGTAACTGGTGAAAATAAGTTCGGTATTATCCCCAGAAACGTTATATTTTACCTCACTGTCTTGAGCTGTGGGTTGCCATTTCCCTTTCACTGTCACATTAATGGTGACGGGGGTTGCCGCTTTTTGGCGAGTCATATTTAAATCAGGTGTTACAGCACTCACCGTCAGTATATTTCCTTCCTGATGTGTCATAACAATGGACGGCTTATCGACTTTTTTGATCCATTTATCGTCAATGACTGCTGGTTGATAAAATGCATAACCTGTTATTTGACTGAGTTTATCGTAAATAATATGTACATCTTTATCTTTACGAATAACTTGGTATAACCCATTGTTAGCACGGAATTTCTCGGCTAATTGCGCCATTTTTTCCGGTGTTGCATCTAAGAAAACCATGTACTCATAACTATGATCTTTGGGTTGAATACCGTGGTCGATCCATGCGGAGCTAAAATTTCCTTGCGTGGGTTGACGATTTTTATTTTCAGCCGAAGTCTGGTGTTGGCGGCTGACATTCACTTTTTCTGCTTGAGTAATTAAATAACCGTTACCATTACTATCGATTATCCAATCTCCTTGTTTTAGCGTAGTTTGATAAGGAAAACCTTCTATTTTTTGGCCATTAATCCAAATAGTGTTTAACTCAGGCGTAATAGCATGTTGGAATAACGTTGTTTCCACAGGGTGATCTTTATCGCTGCTATTAATATTGCTACCGACAAAAATTAAATGGTTATCCGCCGCTAAGACGGTTTTTTTAGCGGTAAAGTTAGCATCAAAACGCGCAAGATTAGCGGGATAAAGAAGATCAAACGCCATCATGCCATATTTTCCTTCAAGGGCTGATGTGCCGCTAAATCCTCGCTCACCTCGTTGCATCAAGGTGTGTGGGTTAGGGCTATCAAGTTCTTTAAGCGGAAGATGAATGGTTGTGGCGCCAGGCATTCTATTCCAATCCCAGCCTTCTTGCTGATAGCCTTGTGAAAGTTGAGAGCCATTGCGAACGATTTGAGCAACACCATGACTTTGATAACGGCCATAACGGTTATCTTTATTGTAAATTTCAGATGACCATACATTGGTATTATAGGCTTTTAATGTCACCATTTTGTCTTGCCAACGGTGAATACCAAAGGCACCACCGTTAAAGGCATAGAACCCTTGAGGAAGGGATGCTGGCGTTATCTCTTCACCAAAAATAGTGGGAGATTCATTTCGCGATTTACCACTAATTGCTAAATAAATAGATGCTAACTGTTTATCTGGCGCTGGTTGGGCAGACATCGCGAGCCAATAGTAACCTTGTGCTATAGATTGTAGGGAAGGTGAGTTAAAGGGGTGTCTTCCCGCTAAAGGTAAGCCAACTTCAGGATTACTATAGATCCATGCTGAAATCATTGCCTTTTTTAGGTTATTCCAGCCACTTTCACCTACAGCAAAAGGTGTTTCTCGTAATAAATAAATCAGCTGTGAGGCATTTTTAAATGCTGGGAAAGAGTAGCCGGGATAATTACCTTCATGTCGCCATGCCGTACCATCAGGACGCAAACCGTCTTTACTCCCCGGTGGTACTTGAGTTAAGGCACCAGTGATATAATGACTAAAAGAATTGACTAAGTTAATACGTTTTTGATCATCGGGTTCAAGTAATAATAGCGCTAAATGTTGACGAGATAAGGTATTAAAATAGTCTAAATCAGAGCTATTTGCGCCAACTTTCATATCAAAACTACTTTTAAATTCTCGTGAATACCAAAGTAGAGAATCATAGACATCTGTCTGTAGATTAGCTTCTTTTAGTGCATCAGCCATTAATAATGTAGAGATATACCACCAACGTGAACTATATCCCCAGTGGTGAGTGGTTACTAGGGCACTACCTTTGACAAATCCTTGAGCTAATAGATGCTTGGTCATCAAGAGGTACATCTGTTTTAGCTGTTCTTTTTGTGTTGGATCTTTTTCGAGCACATAAGCACGGCTAATATTAAACATTAATGTGGTGTAGTTACCAAGAATGACGTAATTATCAAAAAGTTGCTTGTCTTGAGAATTAAGCTGTTCTGGCTGATAGATGATAGTTTGTTTATCGGTGATAAGATGTCGACCTTGCATTCCTCCATCCGAAAGAGGGCGAATATTCAGTGCCTCAAAATCCGTTTTTAGCTTGCTGATATTCTCTTCTAAAGCAAGATTCGTCTCTTTTTCACCACCAACAAATTCATTGATAAGACGTTGGCGAATAAGATCTATCGCAGCTAAATTTTCTGGTGTTACAGGTAATTGAGGTTGTACAGTGTGAAATTCAATTTCCGGCTCTGATAATCGTGTTTTTATTTGATAATCAGACCATTGGTAACGGGCGTCATCAATAGAAAACATAATACGGTCGATATAGATTTCACCCTGATTGATATTAGAAGGGGCTTTAAAACGAATGCTGTCGACATTCGCACCTAAAGAGCGACCAATACTATCTTGAGTACCATCGGATGATGTATTTGTTGCATTTAAAGTCATCTCACGATTTTCAAGATCGTTATTTAAAGAGATACCAATAGCACGCCAGCCAGTGAAATTTAGTTTTACTTTAAAACCAGCTTGGGCTTCGCTGGTGGCATTGAGCTTTTCCCCTAAATCAACAGTGAGATAACCATCAATAGGTTTTTCGTTGTAAAGCCAAAATGATAAAACAGGTGTAGAAGCGCGTCCCCATGCTTTAGAGGCTTCTTTATCTGTGGGAACTATAAGCTTTTTATGTAAAGTAAAACTACTGCCACCTTTCCATTGCCATAAAAGGGATTGGTTTCCCATAATGCTACGCTTATCAGATAAAGTTAGTGTTGAATTTTTATCTGATGAAAAATCAGCTAATGGATCACTTTGTGCAAAATGATAGATTTCTGATTGCATAAGATGATTGGGATCAAATGCAGGATTGCTGGTGGCAGCAATAACATGATAGGGGGTTGATAATAACCCCAATGTCATTGCAAGCGCAGTAAAACGAAATATCGGCATTATATTTTCTCCTTAGAAACGCTGGCTAACAGTAAAGCCGATACGCCCTTCATTGAATTTGTCATAACGCTGATATCCCATTGTTGTACCTAAATTTAACGATTGGGTAATATCAAGGTTTGCACCTAATTCAGCACTAATGATGTCACCACCAACGGTATTTCCTTTAATATCGAAGGTGCTTCCTCCAGTATTAAAATAGGTAAGGCTGTGGCGTTGATTAATATCGTTATTACCTGCAATATCTTTGATATAACGAAGGTTAAGAGAAGGGGTTAATTTGCCATAAGAGGTTTGGTAATCATTCCATAAAGCAACAGAGCCACCTAATTGATTAACTGCGTAGCGTTGGCCATAAGTACGCATAGATAATGTAGAGCCTGTTTCTTCCCAAGAATCAATATTGAGCCATTGATATTGGTAAGTTAGCATCGGTTTAATATGGATAAAATCAAAATCCAAATAGGTGCCAGCGTTAATCTGATAGCCTAATTGCACACCAGAGTAGTCACCTTTTGCTTTGGTATTTCCTTGCCATCCCGTATTACCACCGATATCCCTCTCACTATCGACAGTGTAATAACCAATATTTAAATTACCGTTTAAGAATAATGTATCACTATACCAACCGGCATAAGGCATAAATTCAAAATGGCTAATTTCTTTGCTTGCATTACGTTGTTTAGCATCGGCTTTAGCGTAGTTATATGCTAAAGAAACGCCAATTAGCGCATCTTGATTTATTTCATAATCAGTACCGATTTGAATACCAGTGCGATAAGTATTGTAGCCGTTAATTTCACCTTGTTGACTTTGCGTACCATAACCGTACAGAATATTTGCCCAGCTATTCCAACCTATTTCTCTTTCTTCAATGGGGAGCTGATTATCATAGCGTAAGTAGCGATGAGCAATATTGTTGCGCATATCTTCAACCATGATTAATCCTGCTTGAATATCACTACCGTCAGCAATGGGCGCCAGATCATTTGATAGTGCAGCAATATTATTATCATTATTACCAGCGGCGACTAATAAACTTAATGCTTCATCTGAAATTTGGCTACGTGTATTATTAAATTCATTTAATACTGTTGGAATAATAAAATTAGCTGCTGCTAATCCATTCTCTGTGACATTGCCACGTTCAGCAGCGCTAATAAAATTATCCCCCCCTTCGTAGCTAATACCATAACGCGCAATTAATTGATTACCACTGACACCACCGCTAATATTTGGTGGTGTCGTTTCTAACCATGAATCTGTTCTTTCTAATAAAGGTGAAATATCTGGCGCTATGGCATTTGCATCAGTCACTGTAATGCCCGCTTCATCTTTAATTGCCGAGTCTGAAGCAATTAATACAATATCTTTATTAATGATGTTATCAACACTGGTGCCTTTAAAATCAAGTTTTGCTTGGCTACCTTTTTTAAAGGTGACATCGCCGGTAACATGTAAGATAGTTTCATCAGTATTGGTATTATCATCAAGGCGGAAAATAAGCTGGCTATTTTCCTTATTCATGAAGTTACCTTCCCATTGAATGGTTTTATCTTTACCTTGGATAGTTAAATTGCCATGGTTTTCAATTAAAGGAACACCGGTAATTTTATAGCCGTCAAATAATGCATTTTGTGCTCCTCCCTGATAAGCAAAATTGATTTTGGTATCCACATGATTATTCCCTAAAATATCACCGTGGATCTCGCCATTAACATCACTTCTAAAGCCTGTTTTTAAAGTGCTAAAATCAATCGCTGCGGTTTTTCCTCTGATAATAGCGCCATCTCGGATATAAACACCTGTTCCTCGTTTAGGAAAGTTACCTTCAACTAATATTGCTGTACCATTTTCACTAGTAACGTTAGCGCCATTTAAATTAATATTACTACTAAAAGTAGCGCCCTGATTTATTTTAATTGCATTTGCTCCATTACCAGTAACAGTAATGTTTTTTGTAATTGCTTGAGCTTTATATTCTGTTGATGAGCCATTAAATACTACACCGTCACCTTGTGATACATTAACATCTTTATTTATTTGCGCTGTATCACCATTATTAATGTTTACGGTTTCATAAATGGTTAAAGTACTATCGCAATCAGCCGCTACGGCTGAGCCATATATAGCTGAAAGGACAGCAGCACTTAAAAATAACAAATTTTTATTTTTCATGAGATATAACCTTATGACTATTATATGGTTTTAATTATTAGAAAGTTGCTCTTACCGATACTTTAAAATAATCTTGAGTTGACTTGCTGCCGTTATTTTTATTCTCAACACGCTCATTATAATATTCTGTCATAACACGCCATTGAGGAGATATTTGGTAAGCCATTTGTAAGGTATAACGAGTCATATCTTTATCGATATATTCACCTTTATTTGTTCTGTCTTCTATTTTTCCAAAAATAGACTTACGCATTGAGGGCGAAATAATAACACCGATAGGTGTCGTCCAGTTTACATACATACGTAATTGCTGGTTGTGATTTGTTTCTTTTGTATCATACTCTTCATGTCTTATTGCTTGTTTTCCACCATCAAAATAAGCCACTGTTGTATTTAGATTCGGGGTGATAAAGTAGCGAATACCGGGTTCAATTTCCCAACCTAAATAATCTGTATTAGTGACGCCATTACTTCGTTTGTCCTCTTTTTTTTGTAATCCAAACAAAACACTACCGGTTAAAACCCAGTCTTTATTAATAGGAAATTGATAATTTGTTTTTGATTCATAAAAGTCGATAGTTAAACGGCTACCATTATCATAGTTAGTTAAATCTTGACGTATTTTTAATCCTGGTTGTATCCAACCATTATTTAATTTAAAACGATAACTACCTTGTAAATCATAACGCTGATAACGATTTTTATTGTCATGTTCACGCTGACGAAAACCGACGTCAAAATACCAGTTCGATTTGTCTGGATTAATGTTAAAATCAACACGATAACCAGAATAGTTATTCGATGTATCATAATCAGCAGACTCCCACGAGAACATCGCATTAACTGTTGCTGCGTGAGAATGAAAAGAAGTTAAAGCTAAGCCAAAAAGAGGTAAGAAAAGCACAATACGAAGTTTGTTCATGGTCTATATCCAATTCTTTATTCGCTTTTATTTATATCTATTTTTAGATGTAGGACGTCTTCCTTTTATTTTATTAAAAGGATTTTTATATTAGCGAATTAGGTTTATATATAGCGCCATAAGGTTATGGCGCAGATGTTTTTATTATTTTTCTTCACATATTGATATTTTTTTATTTAATTTATTCGTTGTCGCTGTAATAAATTCAGTCGCTCTCCAAGAATCTCCTGTTTTTTCTAACCAAGGGGTTAATTCTTCTTTAATTAATTTATCAATTAAAGGCATATTATCTTTGGCAATATTTTTCATTTGATATGGATCGTTCACATTGTCATATAAAGTATATTTTAATGGTTGCCCATCTTGCCTATCTATCACCAAAGTATGAGTTTTTGTTCTTACACCTCGTTTACCGAATGAAGGTTCACCATAAGGAATAAAAAGATAAAGCTGAGAGTTTGCTGTGTCGCCTTTGCCTGTGATGACTCTATCTGCAAGATCTGTGCCTTCTACTGAATCAGGGATCCATTCTGATAAACCAAGTAACCCTAAAATAGTTGGGTAAATATCAGGTGCTGACATTAATGCATCATCAAAACCTGGTTTGATTTTACCCGGTAAGCGAAACATCATAGGGACACGCATCGATTCTTCATACGGATTATTTTTTGTTGCTTGTCCATTTGATCCTAAGCAACTGCCATGATCAGAGAAGAAAACGACGAGAGTATTATCTGCAAGGCCCTGTTTTTCTAATTCATCGACAATGCGACCAAATTGCTCATCAACACCGTTGACCATTGCCATATATTCTTTGAAATATTGAGGCCCATAACCTTCTTGATATTCACTGTCCCACTGTACATTAGGGCGTGTATTTAACTCTTTTGATGTCTTACCTTGATAAGCATCGAGGTATTTTTTCGGTACTTGATCATAAGGAGAGTGAGGTGGGTTCATTGAAACCACTAATGCAAATGGTTTTGAATTATCTCTAAATTGATTATTTTCATTTTTGAGGAACTTGATTGCCATATCGGCTTCATGTTCAGGCCCCCATTGATCGATATAAATCGGTTTATCACGAGGTGTATCGTTTGCCCAATACATCGGTTTCAAGTGTAAGTCATAAGTACCATAAGAGTACCAAAAATCAAAACCATGACGCCTATCTGGAGCAGCCCATTCATTCCAATAACGACCTTCCATTGGATTATTGTAACTTTCAATAAAAGGCTCATAGGGAGCATCAAGGTGCCATTTGCCAATATACCCAGTGCTATAATCTAAGGATTTAAGTACGTCAGACCAGCATTTTGCGTAAGGAGACAAGTCAATACCTACTTTTCCACCGTAATCATGGGCATTACCTGTGATACCATTACGCACAGGGTACTGACCTGTCATAAACATGCCTCGAAAAGGGGAGCATAGAGGGTAATTTGATGCCATTTGTGTCATTACTTTGGCTTGTTTGGCAAATTTATTAAGATTTGGTGTAATCGATGGATCTTCCCCCATAAACTGTAGAGCATGGGCTCGCATTTCATCAGGAAAAACAATTAATAAGTTAGGTGCATTTTCTGGTCGAGTGCGTTTGCTTGCTGTAAAGTCACCTGAAGTAGCAAGAGCAGGTGTAGAAACAGAGATTGCAGCCCCACTGGCGGCAAGACCTTTGATAAAAGTTCTACGGGAAACAGTCATTGCTTCCTCCTATTTTACGTTTGCTTTCGAATTGGTGGTATTTATCTTATTTATACTTTTATGTAAGATCAAAAAGTAAGTTAACGAAAGATCTAGAATTGAAGGAGAGATCACAGAATGGTGTCAAATTGTAAGCAATTTGATAGAGAAAAGTCGGATTCAAATATTGTTAATAATTATGAGTTAATTTATGAAATATTAATAACTGATTGATTTTTAATTAATTTTATATATAAATTGATTTTTGTTATAAATAATACTCATTATCACTGTTCTATATCGTAACTCATTGAAGAATACATATGCGTACTTTTTCTTTCATTTGTTTTCATTATCCACTAATTACCCACCATGCTTTTCCTTGAAATTGAAAATTTTCAACAATATTCATACCTAATTTTTGATGTGCTTTTAGCGAGCGGATGTTTTCACTATTAATAAATGCAATCGGGTGACCACCTTGTAACGCACCAATATATTGGTAAAGCTCGGTTAATAGCGATTTTCCGCGGTATGATTTATCAATACATACAGGACCGTAAAACCAATTATGGTATGTAAGGCTAGGAAAACGTCGATTAATTTCTTGAGCAATAGGTGGAAGAGAAAAAGAACTGACCGGAAAGCTGAAAACAACCGCTATAATCTGTTCTTGGTCAGTTGCGACTATGGCATTGGTACTACTTTGGTACATAGCTTCAACTTTATCGTGTGGATAATCACCATATAATCCACCTTGCTGTGACTGTGAGTTTTCTTGTAGTAATGAAGTCACTGCTTTGATATCAGCGAAGGTCATTTTTCGTAATGGATAACTCATGTTGTGTCTCTTTTAGTCATGGAGAATTATGTCATTATAGGAAAAATGTCACTATCACAAAAGGGAATAAAAACAGAAGATAAGCTTATCTTTTTAATAAGTGTTATGCATTTATTTTATTTAGAAAAATATTGTTAAGCAGCAATAAGGATACTACTGCTTAAATAATAAAAAACTTTCTTATTAAGAGGTGAGGTTAATTAATAAGATCACCAGCCATAAGCTAATCCGCCGCCAAAAATAAGCTCTTGTTCACTATTAATTGATGAGTTAAATCGAAATGCTATATCATTATTTGGCTGATATTGGATACCTCCAGCAAGTGCTATGCCAGTACGATAATTACTAATACCGAGGCCACCACTAAAAGTATGATGAGTAAGATAAGGAATATTGGTCATGGCAATTGAGGAGGCAATACCTGCATAGACTTTTTTTTCTAATGAAATAACTTTTTTATCAAGTGCTTCAATTGCATCGGTAATTGATGCTTGTCGTCTTCGATAATAATCATCAAACTCATGAATGGTTTTTTTGATGGTGTTTAAGTTATTATTAGTTTGATTTCTAAAAACATTTATTTGGCTATCAGTTAACCTTTTATTTTTACTAAGTAGTGCTTTTGTTTGTGCCAGATTGACTGCATCAGTATTATTTTTACCTTCACTGACATTGGTGAGTCGTGCTGTTTGTTTCTCTTCACTATTGCCAAATGAAACCGTATTTTCCTCATTGGCTAATGCACCATAACCAATAGCAACCGCACGAGTATTGGTGGCTTGGCTATTGATACCTATAGCTGTGGCACCGCTACCGGATGCTTGACTATTGTCACCGAGTGAAAAACGGGCAAGATTATCATGGTTGGGAGTTAGTGAATTATCTATATTTGATGTTGGTAAGGTATTAGCGTAAGAGAGTGTAGGGAATAAAAAAGACACTAAAAATATTTTTTTTAATAGCATGTTATTCGTCCTGTAATGGATAACAGAGTTGCCAATAAATGCTAAATGATTCTTTTTCTCATCACAATCTAGAATAAATGAAATCACTC
>UMGS01017275.1_pt1 | contig 13087 bp, 15 predicted proteins | sample 1965341 | NCBI WGS metagenome assembly UMGS01 (sample SAMEA4836079, study PRJEB28245) | human gut metagenome | biome: gut microbiome; material: fecal sample | place: Denmark | collected 2008 | reverse complement strand
CTTGTTCATTAATAACCTACATAAAGTTTATAAATTTTATTTGTACTAAAAAATAAGAATAAGCATTGACATATTTTAATTTTGATGTCATAATCTACTTCATAAGGTTTACAAATTTACAGTTTTATATTTCTGTAGTGTACAAGTGATGATTGGGAATAAAGATAGAATTCAACTATTGCAGAGAGCTGATGTTTGCTGAAAATCGGTATAGTAATTCTATTGATTAAATCACCCATGAACTCTTCTCCGAAAGCATTTAGCGATTAGGCAGGGGCGTATCTCATGCGTTAGATGAGAATCGGTTGTTGGACTGATTTTAAGTGATAAATAAGGGTGGTAACGCGTAGATTTTTTACGCCCCTATTTGAGTGTATATATACTCGAATAGGGGCTTTTTATTTTGAGAGGAGATTATACACTTATGGCAAACAATGTACAGAGAAAAATGAAAACTATGGATGGTAATACAGCAGCAGCTTATATCTCTTATGCTTTTACTGACGTAGCAGCAATCTATCCAATTACGCCATCATCGGATATGGCAGAGCACGTAGATGAATGGTCTGCGCAAGGGAAGAAGAATATATTTGGTCAAGCAGTTCAAGTCGTTGAAATGCAGTCAGAAGGCGGAGCGGCTGGAGCAGTACACGGATCTTTACAATCCGGTGCATTAACTACAACCTATACAGCTTCGCAAGGCTTACTTCTTATGATACCTAATATGTACAAAATTGCCGGAGAACTGCTACCTGGTGTTTTCCACGTTAGTTCACGCGTTGTTGGATCAAATTCAATTAGTATTTTCGGCGATCATTCTGATGTCATGGCAACGAGGCAGACTGGTTTTGCAATGCTGGCAGAAAGCAGCGTACAGCAAGTCATGGATTTAGCTGCTGTAGCACATTTATCAGCCATTAAAACGAGTGTTCCTTTCTTAAACTTTTTTGATGGATTCAGAACATCTCATGAACTTCAAAAAGTTGAACTTCTAGAATATGACGAATTGGCTAAATTATTAGATTATGAAGCGTTAAATCGTTTTAGACGCAAGGCTCTAAACCCAGATCATCCAGTTTTACGGGGGACCGTTCAAACTTCAGATATTAATTTTCAACATAGAGAATCATTAAATAAATATTATAAGAATATTCCCGATATCGTAGAAGAATATATGCAAGAAATCAGTAAACTTACAGGTAGAGAATATCATCTATTTAATTATCATGGTGCAAAGGATGCAGAAAGAATTATTATTGCAATGGGCTCAATGTGTGAAACGATTGAAGAAGTTGTTGATTATTTGAATAGTCAAGGAGAAAAAGTAGGTGTTCTCACGGTTCACTTATACAGACCTTTTTCAGCTAAGCATTTTCTTGCTGCAATCCCTAAAACGACAAAAAAAATTGCGGTTTTAGATAGAACCAAAGAAATTGGTTCCTTTGCAGAACCTTTATACTTAGATGTAAAATCTGTTTTTTATGGAAATGAAGAGTTAAAACCAGTCATTGTTGGCGGACGTTGTGGAGTAGGTGGAAAAGACGTAACTCCGGCGCATGTGTATGCAATTTTCGAAAATTTATCTATGGCAAAACCAAAAGATAACTTTACCGTAGGGATTGATGATGACGTAAATCATACTTCTTTACCAGAAATAAATGATTTTATTCTTCATACTCCTTCTATTACAAGTTGCAAATTTTGGGGACTAGGTTCCGATGGAACTGTCGGAGCCAATAAAAATGCAATTAAAATTATTGGAAATCATACGAACATGTATGCGCAAGCTTATTTTTCTTATGATTCAAAAAAATCTGGTGGAGTTACAATTTCTCACTTGCGTTTTGGTAATAATCCAATTAAATCACCATATCTAATCAATCAACCTGATTTTGTTGCTTGCCACAATCAATCCTATGTAGATAAATATGATATTCTAAGCGGATTAAAAGCAAAAGGAAAATTCTTGTTAAATTGTCGTTGGACTGAAAAAGACTTAGAAATCTATCTTCCAAACTCAATGAAAATATATATTGCCCAGAATAATATTGATTTCTACATCATTGATGCCGTTGCAATTGCCGAAGAAATTGGTTTAGGCGGTAGAATTAACATGATTATGCAATCCGCCTTTTTCAAAATTGCTGAAATTATTCCAGTAGATGATGCAATCTGCTATTTAAAAGATGCTGTTGTTGCTTCTTACGGTCATAAAGGTGATCATATTGTTAAAATGAATCATAATGCGATCGAAAAAGGCGTTTCTGCCATAATAAAAATTACAATTCCGAACGCTTGGCATAACTTAGAAGCTAAAGTTGATGAACCTAAAAAATCCATGCCGGAATTTATTGAAAATATTTTATTGCCAATTGCTCGTCAAGAAGGTGACAAATTGCCAGTTAGCGCATTTAATGGGTTAGAAGATGGAACTTTTCCTTTTGGAAGTGCAGCTTATGAAAAAAGGGGAATTGCAATTAATGTTCCTGAATGGAATGATGAAAATTGCATTCAATGTAATCAATGTTCCTATATTTGCCCTCATGCAGCAATTCGTCCAGTGCTCTTAAGTCAAGCAGAAGTTAATCATGCGCCAGATTCATTCCTCCATAAGCCTGCCATAGGTGCTAAAGAGTTAGCATATCATATGGCAATATCACCATTAGATTGTACTGGCTGTGGTAACTGCGCTCAGGTTTGCCCGGCGAAAAATAAAGCATTGATAATGAAACCATTGGCAACTCAGACCTCAAAAGATGCTTCTTGGCAGTATACCTTGACTGTAGAAGAAAAAATAAATCCAATGAATAAATTTACTGTTAAAGGAAGTCAATTCGAACAACCATTACTTGAATTTTCGGGAGCTTGTGCTGGATGCGGCGAAACGCCATATGCAAAATTAGTTACGCAATTGTTTGGTGATCGAATGGTGATTGCCAATGCAACAGGATGCTCCTCTGTATGGGCCGGTAGCGCTCCATCAGTTCCATATACAACGAATAGAAAAGGGCATGGCCCAGCCTGGGGAAATTCATTATTCGAAGATAATGCAGAGTTTGGCTTAGGTATGCTTGTAGGAGCTAAACAAATCCGAGAACAATTAATTCAAAATATTAAACACCTGCAAGAATTAAATTTATCTAAAGAATTGACTGCGGGATGTAAAGAGTGGTTAGAAAACAGTCATGATACATATATTTCCAGGGAAATTTCCAATAAACTTCTCGCTTTAATTCAAAGTGAAAGAAATATTCATCCACTATTAGAAGAAATCTATACGAATCGAGACTTTTTAGTAAAACGTTCCCATTGGTTATTTGGTGGAGATGGCTGGGCCTATGATATAGGCTTTGGCGGACTTGATCATGTTCTAGCTTCAGGAGAAGATATCAATGTTTTAGTATTCGATACTGAAGTATATTCAAATACAGGCGGGCAATCTTCAAAAGCAACACCAACTGCGGCGATCGCAAAATTTGCTGCCGGAGGTAAGAAGACAAAGAAAAAAGACTTAGGTATGATGGCAATGAGTTATGGCTATGTTTATGTAGCACAAATTGCAATGGGAGCCGATAAAAATCAAACAATGAAAGCGATTAAAGAGGCAGAGGCTTATCCTGGTCCATCCTTAATTATCGCTTATGCTCCATGTATTAATCACGGCTTAAAAGCAGGGATGGGGTTTAGTCAATTAGAAGCAAAAAGAGCTGTAGATAGTGGATATTGGTCTTTATATCGTTATAATCCACTACTAAAATATGAAAACAAAAATCCTTTCATGTTGGATTCTAAAGAACCCTCTTTAAACTTTCAAGAATTCTTGATGGGTGAGGTTAGATATTCTTCATTGAAAAAACAATTTCCTGACATTGCACAAGAGTTATTTAATAAGACAGAAAAAGATGCGAAGGAAAGATTAAATCAATATAAAAATTTGGCAAAATAAATTTATTTTTTTAAAAAACTCCAAGGTTGAAATTTTCACCCTTGGAGTTTTCTACAATTGTCTAAAGACACCAATAACTTTACCCAAAATTGATACGTTCCGTTCATAAATAGGAGACATGGTATCATTTTCTGGCTGTAATCGAATAAAGTCTTTTTCTTTAAAAAATCGTTTTACTGTAGCGGTTTCACCATTAATCAACGCAACTACAATATCGTTATTATTGGCTGTATTTTGTTCACGTACCATAATATAATCACCATCAAAGATTCCTGCATTAATCATGCTTTCCCCTTTTACCGTAAGCATAAAAACATTATCCTCATAAGTGCCAAGTAGTGATTTTGGAAAAGGATAAACTTCCTCAATATTTTCTACCGCTAAAATAGGTATGCCAGCTGTTACTTGTCCAACGAGTGGAATAGATACCGTAGATTTTAGCCATGGCTTTTCATCTAAAATATCTATTGCACGAGGCTTAGAAGGATCTCTTTTTATTAATCCTAACTCCTCAAGTTTATTTAAATAGCCATGAACTGTAGAAGTTGATTTAAGCCCTACAGCTTTACCAATTTCACGAACAGAAGGGGGGTATCCATTATTCATTAAGGATTCTTTAATAAAATAAAATATTTCTTGTTGACGTTGATTAAGTTGTGATTCAATAGACATAAAATACCCTCCATTAATAACTATTACCTGTTCAAAGTATAACAATTTTTGCTTACAAAATCAAACACAAGTTCTTATTTTGTAAAAGGTATATCCAGTTTAAGCAAAAATCAACTTTTATAAAGTAAGAATCTATTTAAAACTCTATTCACGTAGGAGATTCTTCACTGTTTGAATTTTTTATCAAGGGTGATTACCAACTGCAATAGCAAAATGATTATACCCGCCACCTCTATTTATATAAATACGTTGAACTATTACAAATTTTCCTTGTTCGTTAGGAAAAATCGCTCTCAACATTTCGCTTTCAGCCATTATAATATACCGTTGCTTTCCATCGATATCTTGAACATCACTATATTCTTTAATAATTTTCATATCAGATGGAAGAAAACCTGTTATATGCTCAATAGACAATTTTTTCGGTGAATTAATTCTAACAGTGAGATTATATACAATATCATTTAAGAAAAGAATATTTATTTTATTAGAGTTAAATGACTTACCGCTATCTTTGTCAATCATTTTTCCATAAGCCCTTTCAAAATCAGTTACTTTATCTCCAATTCCAGCTATAGGACAAATCGTTGTAGAAGATGCAGTTTTTATTTCTTTCTGAACAAAATTCTTATTCAATATAGCACTAATAGAGAGCAACAAGAATAGAACCGCTAATATAGCGAGCAATGCAAACCAAAATGTTTGATGAAATTTTTTTACTCCATTGTCCAAATAAAACTCACTCCTTAAATAAATTTGTAAGACTAAATATTCTCGACATATAAAAATATGACTTATAAAAGGCGAGAAAGCTCAAGTATAATAAATAAAATATTATAAAGAGAATGACAGTAGTTTCAGATAATCAACTAATTTTATCATTATAGGTGAAATCCCTTTTCGTATTAGATAAATAGGGGATAGTATCTATCTTATCGTTATTTTTGCCCGCGGCAATTTTATTTTGCGGGCAAGGCTATTATAAAAACTATTTTCTATTATTTGTATGTTAGCATTTTTCATTTTTTGAGTTACATGAGCGTATATATCTAAAGTTATTTTTATGGAGGCATGTCCAAGTCTCGTAGATACATATTTCACGTCAGCAGTATTTTCAAGAAGTACAGTTGCATGAGTATGTCTTAGACTATGAAAGGATAAACCGCAAGCATCTCCAAATGCTTCTTTACACCATTTTCCGAAATATCTCATGCTTTTAATTTATTTTCGGCTTGACGTTTTTTTGAGTCTTTAATATAGTGAAAAGCTTATCCGTAAAATCTATTTCACGAATAGAGTTCTTTGTTTTCGCCTTTGTTATTTTTGTAGATTTGTTTTTATCATATAAAGTTGATTCTACTTTAATAATTTTACCATCTAAATCAATATTTTTCCACTCTAATCCTAAACATTCTCCAAGTCTCATTCCTGTATAATAAGCTAACATAATTGGTACGTAAAATAAATGTGAGGATCCAAACCTATCAAAGATACGTTGCATTTGTTCATCCTTTTGGATTTATTTTTATATATCCAAAAGGATGAACTGCGTATTTTAATGCTTTTCTTAATACTGCAAATATGAGTAATGTTGTGTTTTTGCTAAATCCTGCTCTTTTTTTGCTATCAATAAATTTTTGAATTAGGACAGGGGAGATATTTTTAATTTTATATTTACCTAGAGCTGGCTTTAAATGATTCTTTATAGCTGACTTATAAATGATTAAAGTATACTCCTTTAGATTTAATTCGCGACTTTCTATAAATTCATCAAGATAATCAGAAAATGATTTACTACTAGGCTCGAAATAGCGTCCAGTTTGGTCAAGGTCTACCATAGCTTGTCGGAGAACTTTCCATGCCTCTTTTTCGATTGTCCCAACAGCCCTTTCGATTTCTTTTCTCTCGTTATCTATGATTCCCAAATTGATGCGATAGTAGCATATGTCACCGCGTTTTCTTACAGATTCTTTCATGATAACTCCTCCTTACAGTACATACGTTCGGTAGAATATGTTAAAAATATAATGCAGCTTACATTATCTTGCATTTTATAAGCTGTATTATATTTTTATTTAACGCATATATTGTAAAATGATAAACCTAATAATAAAAATGTTGGTAAGCTATTGGGTCCGTTAAATATGAATCGTAGCTAACATTTAATAATTTTAAACGATCAAAGTTCTCAATCATCATAAATATTTCTTTCGGAGAACTAAACTCCGATGGCAAGTAATGGGGTAAAATCGTACTACCCGTTCCAGACCTTCTGATAATATTTTCGAGGTGTAAAGGTCCCATTTATAATAAAAACCTACATCCTTTTTGTTGGATTGTAGGTTCTTATTTTGCCTGTCTAGTCAATTTGCATCACACTCCATAAACGTTGATAAGATAGTATGTACTAAATGGGGATCTGGATGTTTATCATTAATCACATCAATAATTAGATCCACGTTAATATCGTTAGAGTAGGATAGTAGATGTATTGAATAATTGTTTGCTTCAAATTCTCTCTTAGCAGGAACATAATATGTATTGTCTGCATGAAAATAGTAGCCGTAACCTTTATGTAGTTGAGCGTGTCCAATCTCATGACAGATAGTTAATTTTTGTGCTTGATATCACAAGATATCACTTAGAATAATATACTTACGTTTTAATACACAAGCCAAGAATCCACGAATATTACTGGGGTGAGGAGCGTATATAATTTTTACTTTAGATAGGTCAAATGGACTGCTTGTACCATGCTTATTTACGAGTTTTTTTACACGGAGTTTGTAATTTATCATAATACCCCACCTGTAAAAACTATTGTTGAGTAGAAAATATGTATGTTATAATTATCCAAGGTGCTACGATAACGATAGGCGGTTAGTTCCCGTTCTTATTCCGTTACATACGGAGGAATGGGGGTGATGCCATGAATGATGTTAATTTAACTTTGTTACTTTTCATCGTCTTGGTTTTTGCCATAAAAAAAGATTAACCGCCCAGCTACCAACTTTGCGGTTAATCAAAAACTAATCGTATAATGGGAGCTAACCGTTTATCGGTAGCACTTTTTATAGTTTTATCTTAAACTATAAAATTTATACTGTCAATAACCACAACTATATAAATTAACTATGTAGATCATATCGCTCTTGTGGAGGTATGATTATTTTTTTCTCTTATTAAGTTCTTTAGCATCCCAAAACGCAAGTTCAAGAGCAGCACGTATTTTAGCTCTATCATCATCGTTTAATTTATAGGTATCACCGTCAAACATAAACTCGGCTTGATTGAGGAATTTTACTAGGTCTTTTGGTTGTTTAGGAGAAGTGTCAGGTGGAACATAGTCAGTGCCAATTATTACTTCTATAGACTTACCAAGTACTTTAGATAGATTCGTTATATCATCATGATTTATTGTCGTTGTATATCCGCGTTCCCAATTTGAAATAACTTGTGACGACTTATTAACTAAATCGCCTAATTCTTTCTGAGTTAACCCTTTTTCTTTTCTAAATCTCTTTATTCTCGTTCGCTAATTGTCACTTTTTCTCACCTCTTATATGCAATATTAACATAAACTAACGGTATTTGAGAAAAATTTATAAAAACACATTGAGTATAACGCGATCCGTTGGTGTAATAAATATAACAAAATGTGTTAGTTGAAGGTGGTGATTAAATGGGAGCGCATGAAAATATTGAAAGAGTTCGTGTAGCAAAAGGTGTTACGAAAACTTTTAATGAAATTAAGACAATGGCAGATTCGGGTCTCGATCCTGTAATATTAGAATCGCATAAAGAATATGTAAGTCCAAATGAAAAAATATATGTTGATGCGAATGCAATGCTTCAAAGTACGGATGCTGAGATTATTGAGCAACTTGGGGTAAGCGAGGAACAAATTCAAAAAGCCGCTTCTACTGGTCAAGATGTAGAAATTCCTTTAAGTAAATATTAAGCAGTTATGTCACAACGTGTCGATATTGCTGAAAAATTAAAAAACGATACAAAAACAGAAGAAGATGGAGACTCACCATAAATCAAGCGAATTCGCGCAATGTAAAGGATATAAAAAATCTCTTGAGGATTACTCCCAAGAGAAAAAAGAATTAGATATTGAAACACAAAAATTTTATGATAGTTTAAGACAGACTGGTAGAGGTGTTCAAGAAAGTAAAGAAGTAACTAAATCAATGCTTGCACATGCCAAAACTAAGATTGATCCAGTACAATACTTGCGTGATAAAGCACCATTATTTCAGCGGCAACTATATGTAAATCAAGGTGGCATGAAACAACCGCTAAATGTAGATGTGAATCCAGATGAAAAGGTGCAGCCTGTTGATATTACGAATGCGTTACCCGAAACGGTTGTAACAAATAAGGATTTAGTTGGTCATATTAAAAATTTGGTTGCTGAAAAAACACAGTTAAATACAGCTGACAATAAGGCGATTATGAGTATATTGCCGAAGGATGTAAAGCATATAGTTTACTCCAGCAATAAAAAAGTTAAACGCGCGGAAGATAAGATCAGAAAAGGTGGATTGCTATCTATAAAAGATTTAATTAAAAATTCTGTTCTTATAGAAAGCGAACCAAATACAAAGGTTGCTAAGAAACCTAAAGTCGCAGTCTATCATCGTTTTTATGTTCCCGTTAAAATAAAAGACAAAATCCATACCGTAAGAATAGTTGCAGAAAAACAAAATGGATCTCTAAACATCGATCCAAGAGACATTAATTTGTATGATGTAATAATAAGAAAAGAACTGTTCCGCCGGAAGGGAATCTCACCCTGTGATGGCGTCGAACGGTTCTTTATCTAATATCAGTATACGTGACATGCAAGGATACTGATGGTAATTATTATTTCCAATCCGAAGTAACAAATACCCAATTTGAAAAATCTATTGCTACTCTTGGTAAAATGCTTGGTAATGAAATTAGATTTTTTGATGGTCCAGCAGAATTTAATGGTGCGAATCGCGATGGTGTAAGCTACATAAATCGTAATGGTGACAAAAGCATTGAATGGGCATTTTGGCATGAATCAACTCATGCGTTAAAGCGATCTAATCCAGAGCTTTATAATGAAGTATATGAGGCTTTAAAAGATACTGTTACTAAGAAACAGATCAGCGATTATCGAAAATTACTGGTGCGTGACGTTTTAAGTGATCAAGATATTATTGAGGAAATAATTGCTGATGAAATAGGCAATATTGCAATCAAACCAGAAGTTCTAAAAACATTGCAGCAAATAGATGGCAACGTTTTTGAAGGTTTTATTGCGGCTATTAAGCGGATGTTTACTGAAATCAAATACGAAGTAAGTAAAGCTAATACAGGACTTACGGAAAAACAAATAAAACTCATTGAAAATCATAGTAAGGATATTTTCAAGCTAGTTGATGATACAAAATATTATCAAAATAAAAATAATCCACGTGGCGCAATTCAATGGAATGAGGAAGGACGCGCAGTAATTACATTATTTAAAAAAGCAGATGCTTCTACTATCGTGCATGAATTAGTTGGGCATTTCCTTACGGAAGAATTACTTATTGAAGGTGCTAAAGAAAATGCTCCTGCATGGATGAAAAAAGATCGCGATACTATTTTAGCGGCGTGTAAATGGGAAAAAGGTTACGCTGAGAATATGCCAGCAACATCCATATGCGGCTGTAGGACGTCATATGTGCCTGCTGGCGTTGCTGGTAAAGAGTAGCCTGAATATCACCAGCTAAGCTGGTGGATTTTTATTTATCTGTTATTTTATTAATATCGAAAATATGAATGGAATTTATTTACTTGCTATAATGATTGTTTAATGTTATAATATATAAACTCATTGGAGGGTTTTGTTAAAAATATAAAATATGAAAACAAGTCGAAATTTTATTCCTTTTTTTCAGAGAGTATGATGTTTATTGTTTTAATTTTGAGTTATAACCCATTAATACAATTCGTTATAGGTGAGGTTAATTCAAATCAGTATATATTATCAGTTAGGGTAGAACGTAGTATTGTAATAGAAGTTCCACGAAGACGTTTCGTTACTGTACTTGATTTAGGCCTAAAAGAAAAAATAAAATTTAATACTTGGAATTAAAAAAAAGATACCAAACACAAATTAATTTATGCTTGGTATCTTTTTCTATTCTACATAAACAATAAAAAGGCGATCGTCAAAATAATACGAATTTGATTTTACTGTATAATATAGTTTAATTTGAATTCTTTAGTCGTATCTAAATCGCACAAGGCGTACAACTGAATATTGAGGTTCTAGCACATTTTGCTAGAGCCTTTTTTGTTATTGTTACATTAACAAATTAGTATCAATGCCTAGATTTATATATAGAGTCGCAGATATGGAGTGAGCAAACTTTACGCAATACAGGCTTTTTTGCTTCCATACAGTTGAGATATACGCTGGAGAAAGCTTAAATAAGGTAGGAATAATTTTTTTATAATTAAAATTAAAAAGAGTAATATAAGAATATTTTAAGATGATAGAAGAGTCTTATTACAGTATCTATATTATTAAATTATTAATTATTAAATTTATCAATGAAATGTTACTTAAAGAAAATATTTTTGAATTTATATTTATTTTTTTGAACATATTATTTTTAGTATAAATTTAAGGAGTTGAATTCTCATGGATAGACTAGCCTTGGTTTTAGTTATAATAGGTGCTATAAATTGGTTTTTAATTGGTATATTTCAGTTTGATGTAGTTGCTACTTTGTTTGGTGGGCAAAGTTCATTATTAAGCAGAATAATTTATGTTTTAGTTGGTATCTCGGGTATTTGGTGTCTAAAATTATTTGGCAGAGAAAACGTTACTTAATAAAAATCATATCGTTTTCGCATTTTTTAACTATATCTTAAAGAGATATAGGGATAAGTAGCGATTTTAATCGCTCTGGTAATAAAAAATAAATCACGGCGTAATCATTTGCCCGCGAAACCAAATTTTTCTTTAAATATCCGTATAGGTCTTTAAAAGCTTAAAAAGAAAGAAGTTCGTTATAAATATAGATTTTAAGCAGGTCTTATATGGTTATATATGGCTTTAAAAATCCACAAAATATTGGTTCCGATAATTTATCATTATCGGAACCTATGGATAAATTTAACCTAAGCTAGTTAAATTTATCATTACTTAACTTTAAGCCTATATTTTATAAGGCATCTTCTGGTTTTAAAGATTTTTTATTATTTTAAATTAATTCGATATATTTTATCGTTTGTGGGATTTATGTGGTAAACATACGGTTTTTGTGGGAAAATCGTGGGAAAATAAATTCCCTCTTAAGTATTGATATTACTAGTGTTATAAGACTGCTGTGGTTTTATTTCATGTCATAAATTCTTTTTCAATTCTTCGACACTCATTAAGAATACTCCTTGCTTTTAGAAATTTAAAATAATCCTAAAAACGACCTCGTAGAATCAATTTTAAGGGGTATTTATTCTGATTCGCTTACGTTTCCCTATGTAAAATATTTAAAGACGTTATGATCAGTTTAGATTAGCGATTATCTATATTAAGCAATTACTTTAGGATATATATTAGTTTGGGTAACATTCGGTAACACAATATAAAAATAGCTTTGTACTGATATTTGTAGTACAAGCTATTTTTATCCCACGATTCGAACGTGTGACACACGGCTTAGAAGTGCGAAAAATGATATTGTGAACTATTTAGGTATAGTTTGGTTATTGTTTAATGAAAATCCATTCAAGCTATCCGAGAAACTTGTATCTGTCAGAAATATAAGTCCATACTTATCTTTTACAGCTTGGATTTTTTTAAAACAATATTCAAATGAAAATGTATCATCGGACTGTGAAGTATCATTTGAAAATATATTTAGATGTATTAACTCTCTCTTCTGCGTATACTTTTGCTGTAAGTATAATAATAAAGTGAATTTTTTCAAACAATATATTGCCGTTTCAGTATTTATATAAAAATTACTGTCTATAGTTTTAGCTAGTTTATAATTATCAAGTTTATCATCATTAAAGGAATCTTGTTCCTGCACCTTACTATATGTATTATTAATTAATTTACTATCATATGTTGAAACAATATATTTTATAATAAATCCTACAGCGGGATAGTGTCCTAGCTCAATGCCTTTAACAGCTGCTTGAATTAATATAAATAAAAATATTCCTTTATATCTGTTAACTTTATTTTTCTTAAATGACGTAGTGTGTACTTTTGCCCCCTTTATAAGATTTACTAAACTTTTATCAATGCTATGTTGAGCACTATTTTTAACTCTCTGCGAATTTTCATCTATTTTTTCAAAACTATCAATTAAATTGTTATCTAAATAACACACTTCGGTTAATAATCTAGTATCATTTTTTTCTATACTATCAACAATCAATGTTTTTACTATAAAAAATATTCAATATTTCTCTTTCATCATTCATGTG
>UMGS01011228.1_pt1 | contig 13235 bp, 13 predicted proteins | sample 1965341 | NCBI WGS metagenome assembly UMGS01 (sample SAMEA4836079, study PRJEB28245) | human gut metagenome | biome: gut microbiome; material: fecal sample | place: Denmark | collected 2008 | reverse complement strand
AAAGCGTCAAGAGCATCTGCGATTTTGAATATATGAATAAAGAAGATTGCCTGGATAAGCTGAAAGCAGGGAAATTGTACGCGGTGATGGAGGTGCCGGAGGGTTTTGTGCAGGACATTATGAACGGAACCAATACTCCGGTGAAAATTTTGCTGCCCAGGGGAGCTGGTCTGGAAAGCCGCATCTTCAAAGAACTGACCGATGCAGGCGCCTCTACTCTGGGAGCCGGCCAGGCGGGAATCTATGCGGGGGACGAACTGCTGTCCATTTATGGCATGGCGGATTCGGTGAGCGGACTGGAGGCGGACCTGAACCGGATTTACATGGGTTACAGTTTGCCGCGTATGGATTACTTTAAGAATGTAAGGGTCAGCGCCACCGGTGATGTGGATACGATTCACTTTTACGGCATCAGCACGGCTGTGCTGTTCCTGCTGCTCTGCGCCATTCCGGTGTCAGCCTATCTTGCCTCAGGCTCTGTGTCCATGAAGCGGAAGCTGGCCCTTATAGGAGTGGGGAAAGGGACTCTGATTGCGGCCAGGATTTTAGGAGTGGGGATGCTGTTTCTGGCGGTGGCCCTGTGTACGGCCCTGGGAGCGTCTTTCACGGGACTGATAGAATTAAACCTGCCTGGGCTGGCAGCCCTGGTGATGGTCTGCCTGGGGGCGGCGTCCATGGTGGTATTCCTCTATCAGGCGGCCGGAAGCCTTATGGGCGGCGTCATGCTGCTGTTTCTGGCGGTGACTGCCATGCACTTTGTGTCGGGAGGATTTCTTCCTCTGGTATTCCTGCCTACCGCATTCCGGGCTGCGGCGCCGTTTCTGCCCGCCTATGTGCTGATGGAGGGAATGAAGCTGGTGGTCACGTCGTCCTTTAGCCTGGCAGTATTCATGAAGCTGGCAGTCCTGTCCATGACCGGGTTTCTGCTCAGCGTGGGAGTGGAGGTGGTCAGGGAATGAAGCGGGTCGCTATGTGGTTTTTTCTGTCATGCAAACGTTATATGAGAAAAGGATCCTTTCTGTTCATCCTCCTGCTCCTTCCCATCGGGGTGCTGGCAGCCGGCCAGGCCCAGAAAAAGGGAAGCCAGGGCATGAACATAGCCATCAGTGTGGAGGAGAGCGGGGAGAACACGCTGGGCGATGCCCTGGCGGACAGCCTTGTGAACCGGCCGAGAGGAGAGGATGCGGGAATGTTCCGCTTCTATCTGTGCCGTGACGAGGAAGAGGTAAAGGCAGAGGTGGCAAGCCGGCGGGCGGAATGCGGATATGTGGTATATGCCGGACTGGAGGAGAAGCTGGATGCCAAATCCTATAAGCGTTCCATCGGCGTATATTCGGCGCCGTCCACCGTGGCCGCGGCCCTTTCCACGGAGACCGTGTTTGCCGCCCTTATGAAGATATACGATGGGGAATTGCTGGCGGATTATGTGAATGAAAATGAATTGTTCGACCCGGTGGGAACAGCAGGCAGCGAAGCCAGGGAGGAAGCAGCCGCACAGGCGGAGGAGCTTTACGCAAAATGGCTGGAGGGCGGTTCCACCTTCCGGTTCCGGTACCAGTTCCAGGGCCGGGAGGGAGAGGACAGGGACTTTGCCGGCAGCCAGACAGATGTCTTTCCGGTCAGGGGCCTGGTGGCTGTTTACGTGTTCATCACCGGGCTGTATGGGGCTGTGGTCATGTGCGGCGACGAAGAGGGGGGATTGTTCCTTCCTCTTTCATACGGATACAGAATACCCTGCCGTGTGGCCTCCATGGCGGCTCCTGCCGTCATGGTCAGCGTATCAGGTCTGCTGGCCTTGTGGGCGGGAGGCGTGATGACATCCCTGCCAAGAGAGGCCGTGGTCATGGCCGGTTACTGCTGTGTTGTCATAGCGTCGGCCTGGATTCTGCGCCTGGTGTGCCGCAGGCCCCAGGTCCTCTGCTGCATTATACCCTTCCTGGTCATCGGAAGCCTTGTATTCTGTCCTGTTTTTGTGGATGCAGGGAGGTTCTTTCCGGGATTGGACCAGGTGGGCAGGCTGTTTCCGCCGTGGTATTATCTTCAGGTGTTCAGGTGATTTGGTAATTGAACCGGCTTCAGCAGCCGGCATGGTGCGCCACGGAATAAGTGACATAACGTAAAAAAACAGGAATCTCCATAATGGAAATTCCTGTTTTCTGCCTGCAGAAGATGGGAGTCGAACCCACAAGGTATTACTACCACACGGACCTGAACCGTGCGCGTCTGCCAATTCCGCCACTTCTGCATTTTGTTTTGTGCTGTTGCTTTGTTCAAGCAACGAAGGTTATTATAAATGAGTAACAGCGATTTGTCAATATTTTTTTAAAAGAAAAATAAATTAAAAAAAATTGTTAAAAATGGTTGCCAAGTTGGAAAATCTATGCTATACTACCATTCGTGTTGCGGGAGTGCTGGAATTGGCAGACAGGCAAGACTAAGGATCTTGTGGGTGTATGCTCGTGTGGGTTCAAGTCCCATCTCCCGCACTGAATCATGATAATCCGAACCCGGTTCCAATAGGGGACGGCTTCGGATTTCTAATTTATTTTTAGTGTAAAGCAAAAGCGGCGGTATCGTGAGTGATACCGCCGCTTTTGTTATACATTTCTTTCTATGTCTGTTTCTCCTGTCCTTCGCGCTTTCCATTCCTCAAACTCTTTTTTACCCTCCGAACTTTCAAAGAATTTTTGGATTTCAGGAAGTAAACACCGGGCGCGGAAACCATTTTTTCAGCATAGAGAGGGCTTCTTCCTTCTTCTTTCCAGCGTTCATCACATTGATTCCGTCCAGCGTCTTTTCAATGGCCGCCGCCTGTTTGGATAATGACACCGCCTGTTTAAACAGTCGGGTAGGAATATGCCTGCGGCCTGTCTGCCGGGAGCTTTCCCCTCGTTCCAAGTCAGGAAACGCTTTAACCATACAGGCGTGAAAATCGTCCTGCCATCTTGACAGGCTGGCTCTGTTTCCTAAAATTTCTTTCGCACATAAGCGGTTATCTTTCGTCAGCGGCACAAAAGTCAAGTGCATATGGGGTGTCCGCTCGTCCATGTGAACAACCGCCGATACGACATTTTCCCGGCCAACGCGCTGGATAAGGAAGTCAGCCGCCCGCTGAAAAAAGGCTTCTGTCTGCTCCCGTGTCTTTCCCTTGAAAAATTCCGGGCTGGCCGTTATCAGCGTATCGACAAACCGGGTACTGTCCTTGCGTGTTCTGCACCCGGCCCGCTCTATCCGGCTCTGGATAAAATGATAATACCGCCCCTCCGGCTTGACAATATGGAAATTGTACTTGCTTTTAGACATATCAATGTCGGGATTGCTGGCGTACTTCTCTTTCTGTCTTTCGTGGTGGGCTTCCAGTGGGCGCGCCGGATTGCCCTTGTGATTTTCAAACCGTAAAATGGCATATTGCGGCAATCTGTCAATCCTCCTTCCTGCGGACGGTTAGAGGCATATTTTCCGGGGAAAAGGTACTAACATACCACTTCCCCCGGAACGCCGCCCGCAACTCCTTAAAGAATAAGGCTTTACAAGGCCCTATTTGTCCGCCCGGCCCCTCCGTTTCCTGTCGCTGGCATTCTTCTGTTCCCGATGTACCTTTGCGGCACAGAGGCCGCAGTATTTAGCCCGGTTGGAGTGGGGAACAAAAGCCGCACCGCATTTTGCGCACCGCTTTACATTATCACGGCTAAAAATTTCTGCCTCTAATGCTTTATCCTGCGGCAAGACTGCCCGCCGGAACCATGTACAGCATACGGAATAGGAAATTGTCTGCGGGCATCTTCCCGAAAGATGTTCCTGCCCCCTTTCCGGCGGCGTTTCCCGATGTTGGTACGCTCTCCACAGCTTCGGGCCAAGTTGGCCCGAAGTGGTGTCATGGCGATACTTCCCCTGTCGGCGGTATTTCTTTCGGACGGTAATTCACTTGTTTATGTTCGCCGATGAACTAACATAAGTGTATACTTTTTTAGCTGTCCGTCCCGTATATCCAAGAGGTCGGAAATTCGTTCAGAAAAGCAGATATTTCCACGCTCTCGGAAATATGGTAGAATTAAAAAATCATAAGAATGGGGGTGGGGGAAATGGCGTTGACTATACAGGAACGGCTAAAGGATTTGCGGGTGGAACATGGGCTGACGCTGGAACAGCTTGCAGAGGAGGTGAACCTGTCTAAATCTGCTTTAGGCAGCTATGAGGCTGACGATTTTAAGGATATAAGCCACTATGCCCTGATTAAATTGGCAAAGTTTTATGGCGTTACCGCTGACTACCTGCTAGGTCTGACCGAAACAAGAAGCCACTCAAACGCTGATTTTGCAGAACTTCGTTTGAGCGACAATATGATTGATTTGCTGAAAAGCGGGCGGATTGATACAGCCCTACTCTGTGAATTAGCGACGCATAAGGATTTTGTAAAGCTGTTGGCTGATATTGAAATATACGTGAATGGTATCGCCGCTTCCCAAATCCAGAATTTGAATACATGGGTAGACGTAGTGCGGGCTGAAATCATGGAGAAGTACCAACCGGGAGAACATGATAAGACGGCCCACCTGTTGAACGCAATCCATATACAGGAGGGCGAATATTTCAGCCAGCGCGTGCATAATGATATTGATTGTATCATGGAGGATATAAAGGAAGCCCATCGGGGACGAAATGAAAGCGTTTCGGAAATTTCTGCCGCCGCTGAACTCAAGAAAAGTCTGGACAAGATAGCAGACTTCAAGGGGAGCCGCCTGGAACAATTAATCATGTTATTTTGTAAGCAGACGAAATTAAAATACAGCCGCTTGACAGAGGAAGAAAAGCAATGGCTGACCAGAATTGCGCAGAAATCTGAACTTCTGAAAACCGCTATCCCACAAAGAGGGAAAAAGAAATTATCAGATTAGCAACAAAGGCAAAAGCTGATGTCTGCCGTAGATATTACCATACAGTAAGAAGAAGGCCACTCAAACGGAAATGCTTTGAGTGGCCTTCTTCTTACTGTATTATTGATTACTTTTGTTCTGGATATCAATTAGAACATCAGAACTGACTTTGAGAACTTCACAGATTCCTTTCAGCTCTATATCAGTCACAAACCGCTGATAATTCTCGATTCGTGTAATGACATTCTTATCAAGATTATATCCGGCTAATTGTAATTTATGAGCCAAGTCTCTTTGAGATAGCGAAAAGTGCTTGCGTAACTCAACAAGTTGTGAACCTATAAGATTTTTTTGTCCATCTTTAGAAAGTATCTTTGCCATCTAATTCCCTCCCTCTGTCAATAAAAAGTTTGTATCACTTTTTGCACCAACCCTATTGATTTTATATCAGGATTGGAATATAATCGGTTGTAAAAGTGAGACAAGGGAGGAATAACATGATTAAAGGTAGTGTAGAATTTAAAGAAATGATTTACAATTTAATGATTGGGGCGTTTGATTTAGAGCATTATCCAATCGAAGAAAGCCAATATGTTGCAAATGAATATGAGGAAGGAGAATTTTGTAGCAAAGCATATGAAGAAGTTTATAATGCCAACTGCCGCATTTGTGAACGCCTGGGCGTTGATATTGATGAGGACAAAGACGTGGAACTTATCATCAATAACTTATTAGATATTGGTAAATATTTATCAATGAAGATGTATGACTATGGTGTTCTCTTTTCTTCTCCGTCAATCAAATAAGCATAGCTGACATGAAATAATTCTGATAATGCTTTCAGTTCTAAATCTGTGACATATCTTTTATTGGTTTCGATACGGGTAATAACATTTTTATCCATATCAGTACCAGATAACTGTAATGCACGGGCTAAATCCCGTTGTGACAGCCCATTCAATTCTCTAAGTTCTTTCAAGCGTGAACTGATTAGATTTTTTTCGCCTGTTTTGGTTCGTGGCTTTGGCATATGATATCCCCACCTTCTGTATCATAATATGCACTTTAGTTTATCCCAAAACTGACGGCTTATCGGTTGTAAAAGTGAGACAACAATAAAAGAGAAATACAAATGTAGCGCATTTAACTATCTATTGACAAGGAGGGGTACTACTGTATAAAAAGCTAAAAGTTTATGAAGGCCGCCAGAGGAATTATAAATCTGTTCCTAAAATCATTTTATCCGGCCAATGGTTGGAGGCTATCGGTTTTTCAATCGGTAATCAGATTGAGGTAGAATATTCCGATGATAAGATAATTGTTACCAAAGTCACAGAGGTAGAAGAAAACACAAATGGGAAGTGCAAGGGATAAAAAACTGTAAATGCTGTGTGACTTGCTTTAAGTAAATAGCAAAAGCAGGTGAGTCAGTCAACGGTCAAGATAAACGGCACTAACGCGCCGCCGTTGACAGTCTCACCTGCCTTTGCTAGTGGGTAATCAAGGGGAAAAGCCTTAAAGTGGCTTTCCCCCACCTTTATTCTGAAAAAAGTGTTTTCAAATAGATTGATTGGCGGACAATCACAGTCTGGGATTGTCTGTCTTGTCAACCGTTTTGCAGAACAGCCAGGATCGGTCAAGGCCGGGCGAAAGTCCGTTCATTTTAGCCTTGACGTTTCCTGGCTGTTCTGCTATGTTTTAGGTGTGATTACATCGGGCCAAGTTGACCCGAGGTAAAATAAAGTCAATGAACAAATTAGATTTTATTATTATTTGAGATTAGATATAAAGAATTTTACGATAAATTGATTTAAATGCTACAAATTGATAAAATCTGTTCATAATCAAGATGGTTTTTTTACAATGTTTAGAATATAATCAGAATTCATAAACTAACAATAGAAATAGAATTGATTGTGATATAGATAAAAATATGATACAATACAAACCAAAATATGTAAAGAAGGTTGAAAAATGGGGACAATACGTGATGATGTTTTTTTAGGAACAGCAGAGAAATACAATCAAAAACTTGAAATGCTCGCTAAGATGGCACAGCCAGAAAAATGGACTTATAAAAAAATTCAGGATATCGATCCTTATCGAATTTTAAGAAATTACATACAGTTTACATATAATAGGTTAGATGAAGAAAATAAATTTATTAGTTCGGCAGACGGAAAATTTCGTTGCATGAATACAGGATTATTAACTGTCTATAATCAGGAAATTGTTGCAATCTTTGCACAAAATGAGAGGGGAGGAAAGTTACCATGGTTCTTTAATGGCTTTTTTAAGGAAACAGATAAATTTTTTACAACAAACTTTTCATCACTACCTCCTCTGGCTGATTATTGTGATAATGTCAAAGATTTGATTTATGATAACTGCCTTGAATTAAATTTGAGAAAAGAGCATATAATAGATGATAACTTTGAAAGGTTTGTTGAGGCTGGTTATTCTAGCAAAGAACTTATAAGTGTCTTGCTTGATGCGGCAAAAGTGACTCTTGAGAAGAAGCTAAAGAGGAATTTCAAGTTGGCATTACCTTTTTATTACCGTAATACAGAAACCGGGGAGTGTAAGATACAGCTATTAGCCCCTATATATTTTCCAGGAGCTCCAGTCCGATTGGCCTTAGTATTAAACAAAATACAAAGCGATGCAAAAGAGTATTATGAAGGTGTTACTGTCTTACCTGTGGAGTGGGCATATATGAATTCAAGACTTATTGTAAAGCCAGACGAAGAATGGGCAAAGATAATGGACGAAATAGATTCTACAAGCGAAAATGATTCTATTCAAAATGCTATTGACAAAATTGATTAGAAGTGATAAGATAATTCTGTTGATAAATAAAGATTACAAATACAATTAATTATTAATTACAATTTATAATTACAAAAATTTTAGGGAGACAATTTTGTCTCCCATTTTATTTGTATTATACACTTTTGCAGTATGCGGATTATTTTGATGTATCTATGGATTATCTCTTTGCACGTACAGATAAGCCACAGGGCAAGCTATACGAATATCGTCCCAAGATTACAGCCGGAAGTGAGGAAATGAAGCAGTTTATTGAAATGTGTTTTGACCCACAATCACCTATGAGTGAGAAGCTAAAGCAAACGCTTCTTCAATTGATGGAGGAGGATACAAAATGAATGGTGTCATTTATGCCCGTTATTCATCTGATAACCAAAGGGAAGAAAGTATTGAGGGACGGTTAAGGGAATGTAAGGAATACGCCGAGCGTAACGGTATTACAATTTTGGGAACCTATATCGACCGGGCGTTGTCCGCAAAAACGGACAACCGACCAGAATTTCAGCACATGATTAAGGACAGCGCAAAGGGATTGTTTGACATTGCACTTGTATGGAAATTAGACCGTTTTGCACGGAACCGTTATGACAGCGCACGCTACAAGAATATTTTGAAAAAGAATGGCGTAAAAGTAATTTCTGCAAGAGAGAATATTTCAGAGGGCAGTGAGGGAATTATTCTGGAAGCTATGCTTGAGGGATATGCGGAATACTATTCTGCATTGTTCCAAAAGAATTATTTGAAAGAGTACAGGAGCAATTAGCCAAGAACAAGAAAGCCCCTGCCCGCCACAAAGCCGAGGACGATTATCTATTATCTACCAAATTATACTGTGGCAAGTGTAACTCTTTTATGGTTGGGGAAAGCGGCACAAGCCATACACTGAAAGTACATCACTATTACCGCTGTGTGAATACCAAGAAAAAGAAGCTCTGCACTAAGAAAGCGGTCAAGAAAGATTGGATTGAAGATTTAGTTATTAACTGCACAATGAAAGCTATCATGAATGATGAAGTCATGGAACGTCTGATTGATACGCTTATGGAGTTACAGAAAAAGGAAAGTACAAATTTGCCCCTTTTGAAGAAACAGCTTGCAGAAACGGAGAAAGGTATCAACAATATGCTGAACGCTATCCAGGCCGGAATTTTTACCCCGTCTACCAAACAGCGATTGGACGAATTGGAAGAAGCCAAGAGCCAGCTTGAAGTTAGTATTTTGCAGGAAGAAATGCAGAAGCCCATGCTGACAAGGGAACAGATAGCATTTTTTATTTACCGGTTCCGAAAGTTTGACACAACAAAACGGGAACAACGGCAAAGACTGATTGACAGTTTTGTGAATGCGGTATATCTTTATGAGGACAAGGCTGTTATGACTTTTAATTATAAAGATGGTTCCAAGACCGTAACACTTGCCGAGGTGGAGGGTTCGGATTTATCCTGCTTCGGTGCATTTTAGAGAAAGGAATCCTTCCGAATGGGATTCCTTTTTTGTTTTTCATAAACTCCATGGCGGACCGTATCAGGGCGGACCGCTTTGATGAAGCTGCCGGCTCATATCCGGAGCCGGAAAAGGCTTACGGGGAGATAGAATTCGGAGGATGGGACCCGCTACAGCAATACCTTTGAGTGGTGCGCCCGGGAAAATGGCGGAAATAAATAAAACAGGTGAGCAGAACGTGGGAACTGGAATATTCTGACAGTAGAGACTTTTGTGAAGAAGGAGTTCCATATGAAACGTTGTGTACCGTTAGAGCCGGCGGCAGAGGAGGTCTGTCAGGCAAATTCCAAACCGCCCCTTATATTTGAACTGCCCCCTGCCGAGGGAAGGCTGGTTCTGGAAAAGGCCCAGGATGCGCCTGTGTACAAATATCCGGCCCGTGTCAGCAAGGTGCGGGTCAATACCGGAAGATGGAGGGCCATTCCGGTATGGCTGGTGGATCCGGGAGTTTCCTGCCAGCCGGCCAATGTCATCTTTTATATCCACGGCGCAGGCTGGGTGTTCGGAAGCTTCCACACCCATGAAAAGCTGGTAAGGGAGCTGGCTGCCAGGACCGGGTGCCTTTTGATATTCCCGGAGTACTCACGTTCGCCTGAGGTGCGCTGCCCCACAGCCATTGAGCAGTGCTACAGCGTCATGTGTACGGCTCCCGAACTTGTGAAATCCATGGGATATGCCATGAATCCCGGAACCTTCACCGTGGCGGGGGACAGTGTGGGAGGCAATATGGCCACGGTCATGACCCTCATGTCAAAGTACAGGAAGGGACCCTTCATCCAGAAACAGCTGCTGTATTACCCGGTCACCAATGCCTGCTTCGATACCTGTTCCTACAATGAATTTGCAGCGGGATACTATCTGTACCGGGCAGGCATGCAGTGGTTCTGGAACCAGTATGCCCCCTGCCGGAGAGACAGGGGACAGATTACGGTCTCGCCTCTTCGGGCGTCCGTGGAACAGCTCAGGGGGCTGCCGGATGCCATGATACTGAACGGCGAGGCGGATGTCCTCAGGGACGAGGGTGAGGCCTATGCCAGGAAGCTGCGTGAGGCGGGGGCGGATGTGACGGCCCTGCGGTTCCAGGCCATAATCCACGATTTTGTCATGCTCAATTCCCTGGACCAGACAAGGGCCTGCCGGGCGGCCATGGATGTGTCCACGGAATGGATTAACCGGAAGAACCGGGAAAAACAGTAAGCCGGTAAAACAAAACAAAGGCGGAGACAGCACACAGGTCTCTGCTTTTTCTTTTTTAAAGGGAAGAATCTTGAAAATGGACGTGTAATATTTTATACTGAAAGACAGCAATTGGATGGTATGGAAAAAAATACATAAGAGGGGGGATGGATTATGATAAAGGTATTTCTTGTGGAAGATGAGATCGTCATGCGGGACGGCATCAAGAACAACATCCCATGGGAGAAGGAGGGGCTGGAATTCGCGGGGGAAGCCAGCGACGGAGAACTGGCCTATCCGCTTATCAGGAAGGCGCAGCCGGACATCCTCATAACGGATATCCGCATGCCCTTCATGGATGGACTGGAACTCTCTGAACTGGTGAAGAAGGAATTTCCCAAAATCAAAATCATTATCCTCAGCGGGTACAATGAATTTGACTATGCCAAGCAGGCCATCCACATCGGGGTGACGGACTACCTTCTGAAGCCCATTACGGCAGCCAAGCTTCTGGAAGCAGTAAAGAAGGTGGCGGATGTGATTGAGAAGGAGCGGGAGGATGCCCGGCTCATGGATAAGTACCGCCTGGAGATGGCGGAGAACACGGTGCTGGAACGCCAGCGCCTGCTGCGTGACCTGGTGACGGGGCGGGTCAATTTTAAGGAAGCCCTGGAACGGGGGGAGCAGGTGGGGATGGATTTGTCCGCTTCCTTTTACCAGCTCATGCTGTTTAAGCTCATACCCATGGGCTCTGCCGTCGCATATTCCGGCCGGGTGGTATCCTGCCAGGAGGCCATTGAGGAACGGATGGAGGGCCGGCAGCACATCCTGGTTTTTGACCGCGGGGACGAGGGATGGGCCTTCATCCTCACAGGGGAGTCTGAGCAGGAGGTGGAGCGCAGGATGAGCGAGTGTGCCGCCAGCCTGGGAAAGATGGCCGGGGCCTATAAGGACATACAGTATTTCGGCGGAATCGGAAGCTGCGTGAACCGTCTGGGTAATTTGAAGACCTCCTATATGCAGGCGGGGCGGGCTTTTGCGGCCAGATTTTTCACGGAGATGAACCGGATTATAAGCTACAGCCAGATGGACGGCATGGTCCACGGAACCGGGGATACCATTGATATCCACTCTGTGGATGCGTCTAAGGTGAACAGGAGGACCCTGGAAAATTTCCTGAAACAGGGGACCGTGGGAGATGCATCCGGGTTTGTGGAGGAGTATTTCCAGAATGTGGGAGATAAGAACTGCCAGTCCTTTATGTTCCGCCAGTACATTGTCATGGACTGCTATCTCTGCGTCAGCACGTTTCTGGAACAGCTGGGACTGGACATGGGACGCCTTCCCCGGGAACTGTCGGATATGGAAAAGGTCCTTAAGGACGGTTATACCCTGGACATGCTGAAGGAGAAGCTGGTGAGGCTCTTTGAGGAGGTCATGACCTTAAGGGACAGCCAGACAGCCGGCAAGTACAGCCAGGTTCTGGACGAGGCCAAGGCGTTTATCCATGATAATTACGCCAAGGAGGAGATTTCCCTGAACACAGTGGCTGCCAGGGTCAATATCAGCCCCAGCTATTTCAGCTCCATCTTCAGCCAGGAGATGGGAGTGACCTTTGTGGAGTTTCTGACAGGGGTGCGCATGGAAAAGGCAAAGGAGCTGCTGATGTGCTCTAATCTTAAGACCTCTGAAATCGGGTACGAGGTGGGATATAAGGATTCCCATTACTTCGGCTATCTGTTCAAGAAAACCGTTGGATGTACGCCCAAGGAGTACAGGGCGGGAAGCAGGGAGGGGGCATGACAGAAAAATGGAGGACCAGGTCCGGCGGGAAGGAGCAGGACGGCGGGAAGGAGTGGGACGGAAACCGCATTCTGGAGCGCCTGCCTCTGGAAAAGCGTCTGAACCTGATGACATTTATCATCATCATCCCTCTGGCGGTGCTGGTTATCTATCTCATGGCCACGGTGGTCAAGTTCTGCAATGCCTACACCCAGAGCGTCGCCAACATCACCCAGGCCAACAGCGTCACGGCCAACCTGCGGGAGGATGTGGACTACAGCATGTACCGCATTGTCATAGGAATGCGGACCTACCAGTCCATCCACGAGCTGATGGAGGAGGACCGGCCCTACGGATGGGAGCAGATTAAGGACCCCCATCAAACCATAAGCGATGCCAGAAAGACCTACCGTCAGCTGTTAAAGCGGACGCCGAAGGGGGCCAACCGGTCCAGGATTAACTGGCTGCTGCACTGTCTGGACCAGCTGGAACAGAGGGTGAACGAGATAGAGGACAACCTTCCCCACGGCATGTACGATAAGAACATGGAAATCCTGGATTACGGCGTCCGGGTGCTGACCGCTGACATTGAGAAGCAGGGCAGGGAGTATGTGTACTACGAGACGCTGCATGTCCAGGAAATACAGAAAGAGCTGGAGAGCCAGGAGCACACGGCCATTGTGGTCAGCCTGACCCTGCTGGTATCCATCCTTCTCATCAGCCTGATTCTCAGCCGCAGGATAACCAAGAGCGTCACCGTGCCCATTCAGAAGCTCTGCAACGAGACAGAGAGGGTTGCAAAGGGAGATTTCACCTCCGGCCCCAAGATCGAGGCAGGGGATGAGCTGGCAATCCTTGCGGGAAGCTTTGACCATATGAAGAAGGAAATCGGGCGGCTGATTGAGGATATACGGCAGGAACAGAACCAGCGGCGCGTCATGGAGCTGCAGCTTCTCCAGGAGCAGATTAATCCTCATTTTCTCTACAACACCCTGGATACCATCGTGTGGCTGGCGGAGGGAGGTCAGAACCGGGCCGTGGTGGACATGGTCACCTCCCTGTCAGAATTTT
>UMGS01022623.1_pt1 | contig 13453 bp, 12 predicted proteins | sample 1965341 | NCBI WGS metagenome assembly UMGS01 (sample SAMEA4836079, study PRJEB28245) | human gut metagenome | biome: gut microbiome; material: fecal sample | place: Denmark | collected 2008 | reverse complement strand
AAAAGAAGTGTATTTTACATTTATTGTTGCGGAAGAAGGATTGGAAGAAGGATATCTTGAATTTTTTGGAAAGGATTATTTAAGGCTTTGTGAATAGCAATTTTATTTGGTAGTTGATTTTTTGATACATGATATTATGAAGGGTCTTCTATGATAAAATATTTTATCATAAGGAGACCTTTTGTTATGGTAAGAGGAAAGAAATCTGGATGCAGAGTACAAATGACAGAAGAATATTTTAGATATTGATTAAAGGATTATTTTTATGTATGTAAAAGGAATGACGACCAGACGGAATTTAGAAATGAGTGAATATATCTATGGTTTTGAAATAGAGTAAGGTTTTATTTCAGACGTTACGGATAAGTTTCTTCCTACGATTGAAGACTGGAAAAATCGCATCCTAAATGAAGTTTATCTAATTCTTTAGATTGCTGTAGTATTTCCTAAGACAGAATATTAAAGATATATTGGTAGTTTTGGAGCGAATAACCGAAAAATAGACTCTGAAATATACGAATTTCATGAAACACTAAATTTCTTCTGTTGCAAACTAAATTGTTAGAAAAGTATATTTTTAAGAGATACAACTCTATTAAAAGTTTCATATTTAACTATTTTTGAGGTTACAAAAGTAGGATAGATACTACACTTTGGAATAGAGTATTATGCATGAGTGGAGGATATCAGAATAATGAAAAGGTCAGAAAACGGAGCATATCAATTTCTCTCCTTTTTTTGATATACAATTTTGTAACTGCTATATATAAGACAAAGGTAAAAAGCTAACTTTATTCAAGTTCATATATATTTTTTAGATATGCAAAATTAAGATTTATATACTTCTCTTTGTTTCGGACAAGCTGTAGTTTGAATGATTGAGTATAAGATTTTAGCTTAAAGTAATAATAACTGTTTTCAAAACGTAGTGATTATTGTCAGTGGGGGTGACTAAAAATAATACTTTAAGATGGCGTATTAGTAATCTGCTTGTCGATGATTAGTTTTTTGTTTTTATGAAAATCTTCCTAATACTTAATATATGTAGTGATTCCAAAATGTGTCTATTATTTAGAATATTTAATATCAACTTTAAATTTACATTCCAAAATGTTATATATTCCATCAAAAGTATACTATGAAAAATGTAAAAAATCAATATATAACCATTAAAATTGATTTTAAATAAAATGTTGCGAATGAGTAAAAAATATGCTACACTGGTCATAACAAAATAAAAAAGAAAGGAGGAGAGAAATTATGTTTCAGTTGAAATTAGACTTCACTTTAGAAAAACCGGAACTTCCGCTGGAGATAGATCGTTTGTTGGTTAGCTTTATAAAAGCATCTACAAGTAATTATTCTACAGAATTATATGAGTCATTATACGATAAGACAAAGTCAGTAATTAAACCTTTTGCTTTTTCTTATTATCTTCCAGGGGGAAGATTTAAAGATGATAAAATATTGCTTCAAGAGACTCGGTTTAGTATGTTTTTTTCTAATGCGGATTTGGCACAGATGATATTATTTTTTAATTCGTTTAAAATGATGAAATTTCAGCACTATCCGATAAAGAACAATTCGATGACATTAACGAGTGTTCGGACGCGAAAACTTCGAGAAATCAAAGAAACAGAAGTTATTATTAAGCTACAAAGTTCTTTGATTGTAAGAAGGCATGAGGTAGAGACAAATAAAGATTATTACTATACATGTGATGACTCAGAATTCGAAAATGTATTAAAGGAAAACATTAATTTCTTTTTGCAGAAGTTATCTATCCCGATATCAACAGATGGATTTGGAATTTTACCTATTAAGGGAAAAAAGATTGTGGTAAATGTTTTTGGAAGAAAAGTAGATGCTAGCATTGGTGTTTATAAATTGTGTGGAAGTCCGGAACTTTTGAATTTGTTATACCAAGCAGGAATGGGGACGCGCAGATCTGAAGGACACGGGAAGTTTGAAATTATATGGTAGAAAGGAGGGAAAATGTTGGAACGCTTTGTTATTACAACCGGTGATTTTTTAAAAAATGCAGGAATTGTAGGTATGTGGTATATGCTGGAAATTTCAGCGGCTAGAGATAATATAGATTATGGAATTTCGGAAAATGAACAGGAGTTGTGGATTGCAAAGGATTTTGCAATAGAAGCAGACTGGACAGATATGTATTTTAAAGCATTTGTTGCAGGTTTGGGACCGTTTACTGTTTATGAGAGAGTGTTGGAGAAAATCTACAGTTGTCTACAGAAGATAGAAACAGAAGAATGGAAGCCGGGAAAAGAAATAAAAGAAGATCTTAAATTTATCAATGATAAGTTGTTGTCTAATAGTTACCAGGCGGGATTTGAAAATATAAAAGATCAGATTGAGGATGTGGAGATATATTTAAATTTAAAGAAGAATAAGTTGAGTGATAAGTTGGAACAACAGGAATTAAAAATGCGGCTACAGAAGCTTCAACAATTTTTAGTGCAGCCATTATGCAAAGAAACATTTACAATGAAAAGTATTATATATACATATATTAATAGGTTTTGGGATGGTAAATGTTTTCTGCTTCGGGCAAATGCAAAAAAGGATATGCGAGGATTATTTGAGAAAGAATTTTCTGAACCGTTTCGTAAGTATTGGGAGAACAATCATAAAAAGGCAAAAGACCTTTGTATTGATTGTGGTATGCCTATGGATTCTAAGGAAAGGGTATCTATTGCATTCATGAAAGAAATGGCAGATGATTTGTCAAGAAAGAAATCAGCTTTCTGGAACTGTAAGGTAGATGCATATTTGTGTCCGGTATGTGCATATGTATATGCTCTAAGCCCATTAGGATTTCAATTATATGCAAATAAATTTGTTTTTTTAAATATGAATGAAAGTATCTATGGTTTAATTTCAGCAAATAAAAAGAGTAGTAAAAGTAATTTTTCATCTGAAAAGCAAGAGGAAGAAAAATATTCCGTTTGGTTTTCACGAAATTTAAACATAGTTCTTTCAGAAAAGAAAAAGGAGATATCTAATATTCAAGTAATATTAAGAGGAATACAGGCAGAAGACAAATACATTTGCAACAATATTGGAAAGGAAGTATTGTCTATACTGGAGAAAGAAAAAGTGAGTGATGCGTTAAATCACCTTGGAAAACATCCGTTTATTAAATTAAATAGTGATTTTTTTAATGTTCATGAGGCTGTAGTTATGAATATTTTAAACTATCAAAATCAATATACTTTATTAAACCGATTGATGAAAGAAGCAATTGAAAATGAAGGAATATTGTTTGCTGCGTATTGGGTATATGTTGTTCAAGTATGGACGAGACTTGTCAGATGTGGAAAAGATAAGGAAAGGAACATTACTATGGGTCAAAAAACTATGAGAAATAATGGCTATAATTTACGAAAAGCTATTATGGAAACGAAAGGAGTCACAAAAGATGACTGTTTAAGAGGAACTATTTATCAGCTTTTGAATGCGTTGTCTGTAAAAGATACTGCTAAATTTATAGATATTGTAATCAGGTTGTATAGTTCTACAAAATTATTGATGCCGGATGGATTTGTGGATATGTTATGTGGACAAGAAGCATTTCAGGAGTGGGGATATGCATTTGTGCTTGGGTTAAAGGGAAGTTATTGGAATAATAAATCAGAAGATAAGAAGGAGGAATAATAGTTATGGAAAGAAAAGGTTTAACAGTAACAATGATTTTTCTTGCGGAGAGTGCAAACTATGGTGAGGGAATAGGGAATATTACAACACTCAAAAAAATGTCAAGAGGTACCTATGAGCAGTATTCTTATATTTCCAGACAGGCAATGAGATACAATATTATCCAGCAATTAGAGTGGGATAAGACGCCTGTTGATGGGAAAAGTGGTGTTGTGCAGTTTGCACCATCGGCAACTATTGAAGATTATCCGGAAATAGATTTGTTTGGATATATGAAGACAACATCCAAAGCCGATGAACAAAAGGGAGGAGCAACAACGAGGAGTGCAGTTGCAAGGCTGAGCAATGCTATTGCATTGGAACCATATCAGAGTGACTTGGAATTTTTAACAAATATGGGAATGGCAAAAAGACAGAATTTGGAAAATGGAATTGCACAAAGTGAAATTCATCGTTCTTACTATACGTATACAATGTCAATTGATCTTGACAGAGTAGGAGTGGATGGGGAAATTGAGATTTCACAAGAAGAAAAAGCTGAAAGGGTAAAGGCTCTTTTGGAAGCTCTTTGCTATTTATATCGTGATATTAAAGGGAGAAGAGAAAATTTAAGTCCATTATTTGTTATAGGAGGAAGATACGAACGGAAAAATCCATTTTTTGAAAATAGAATGATGATTAAGAAAAATAAAATAAATGTAGACACTTTAAAAGAAATTATTGAGGACAGTGGAATTAAACAATTTACTTATGCGGGAGTAACAACAGGAATTTTTGATAATGATGCTGAGATTAAGCAGGCATTATCAGCAGAAACAGTAGGTTCAGTGTTTAAGTGTTTGAAAGAGGAAGTGGATGCGTATTATGGAGAAGGCAATTAGATTACAGTGTTTTCAAAATTTGGCAAATTATCGGAAACCAAGTAGTTTTATTATAAAAGAAACGTTTCCATTACCACCCTATTCCACAGTTTTAGGAATGATTCATGCAGCGTGTGAATTTACAGAGTTTCATCCGATGAAATTAAGTATTCAAGGAACTAATGCGGGAACAATTTCTGAGTTGTATACGAGATATTCTTTTTCTTCTGGTTCCAAATATGAGGAAGGACGTCATCAGATTTGCATAAAAGATAAAGAAAACTATGGTATTTTTAAGGGGATTGCCAATGTAGAGTTGGTTTGTAATAATCGAATGGTTATTCATATTGTGCCGGGGGAAGAAGATTTTCAAAAAGTATATGAATCGCTGAAAAATCCGCCTAAATATCTTTCGCTTGGGAGATATGAAGATATTTTGGATATAGAAAGTGTGGATATTGTAAATATTTTTCAAGAGGAAGAAGTAACAGTGAAACGTGATATTTATATTCCAGTAGACTATGAGACGGAGGAGGGGGAAAAGCTTCTCGAAAATCAAAGTTCTACAATATATACTTTAACAAAGGAATATGAAATTACAAAACAAGGAATGCGTAGATGGAAACGTGAAGGTGGAAGAATAAGAGCGTATTATATAGGAGCTGGAGAAACACTAGAAAAAGCATTTATAGATGACTCTGGAGATGAAGCAGCAATTATATTTGCTTAGAGAAAGATTTAATAGATACATTTTGGAAAATGGAGGAGTAATATTATGGAGTATTATGCAAAATCAAAAGAGAAAGGAAAGACAGAAAGAGAAAAGAAAAAAATTGAAAACTTATTGCAAAAAATATTACAAGATTCAAGTTGCGAATTGGAGGAATGGGAAATAAAAATTCTTGAGGATGAAATTGAGAAGATTTATGTAGAAAATATAGAAATGCAAAAAACTCTAAAAGAGCATGAAAAGGATATTGTAGCATGTGCAGAAAGATTTTTTGTAAGATATGATCAGTATTTTACAGAAAAGGAAAAGAGGCTGATTATAGAAGCATGTAGAATACATGATTGGGGAAAAGCTAATTTATTATTTCAAGCAGTTGTAAATGAAGAGGTAAAAGAAGAACTATCTAGCTATAATAAAAATAAAAAACAAATTCCTCATGGATTTTTGAGTGCACTGTCCATTTCTGTTGATGAATTTCTACAGATATCAGATTGCTTTAAGAGAGAGGATTTTGATATGTTTTTGACGGCGGTTTATTATCATCACACACGAAATGATGAATGGGATAGCGCGGAGATAAAAGAATATGCAGAGCAATATTACAGAGAGCATTTAGAAAAATATCTAGGAAGGGGAAAGGTATTGATTCGTAGCAGCTATCGCAATAAGTTGTTATTTAGAAATAATAACAATTGTAAAAATCTGCCGATAAAATGGGAGAAATGGGTACTATATTCAACTATTAAAGGTATGTTGAATAAGTTTGATTATACGGTTAGTGCAGGCTACGAAAATGCAGAAATTAATCCGGATTTAGAAAAAAGAGAATTGATAAAGAACGTGGAAGAAGCATTGAAAAATTATAATCTCCGTCCTGTGCAGACATATATGAAAGAGAATGTAGAACAGAATTTGGTTGTTATTGCACCTACTGGTTCTGGAAAAACGGAAGCCGCACTTCTATGGTTAAACGGAGAGAAGGGGTTTTATACATTGCCATTAAGAGTATCTTCTAATGCAATTTATGAGCGAATAAAGGTACGTTATAGATATGAAGATGTTGCACTTTTGCATTCAGATAGTATGCAAGTGTATTTGAAAGAAAGTGATGATACGGATACATATAAAAAGTATGAAAGAGCAAAATTATTGGCAAATCCACTGACTATATGTACAGTTGACCAATTGTTTAAGTTTGTATATAAGGCTTTAGGAACAGAGATATTTCCGGCAACTTTAAAATATTCAAAAATAGTATTGGATGAGATACAAGCGTACTCACCTCAAGTGATTGCGGCTATTATATATGGTCTGAAACAAATTGTATCAATGGGTGGGAAATTTGCAATTATTACAGCAACATTTCCTCCTGTTTTAGAGCATTTTATGAAACAACACGGACTATTGAAGGAAGAGAATTATCAGTTTCAAGATTTTTCAAATTCCTCTGAGTGGCTAAGGCATAAAGTGGATATTCGTGATGGAGAAATGGACATTGATGAAATAGCGGAGCAGGGCTTAGAGAAAAAAGTGTTGATTATATGTAATACTGTTTCAAAAGCACAAGAAATTTATAAGGAGTTAGAGGAATGGACAGAGGAAGTCCATCTCCTTCATTCCAGATATATTAGACGTGACAGAAATCAACTGGAAAAGATGATTATGCAATTTTCAGAAGATAGAGATGTAGCGGGAATTTGGGTTACAACGCAGCTCGTAGAGGCAAGTTTAGATATTGATTTTGATATATTATATACAGAAATGTGTACCGCAGATAGTTTGCTACAAAGAATGGGAAGGTGTAATAGAAAAGCACGATATCAGCCAGAGGAAGCGAATATTATTGTGTATGCAAATGAGAATGGAGTTGGCGATAAGTCTGTATATGGAAAAGAGTTATATTCTCGCTCTTTGGATAAGTTACATCAATATGTAGGCAAAACATTGTCTGAAAAAGAGAAAATAGATTATATTAATCAGGTTTACTGTGCAGAAGAAATTATGGATACTTCTTATTACAAAGAAATTGAAAAATATTTGAAACATTTTGAGGAACTTACACCTTTGGAGTATAGCAAACAGGAAACAGATGAAAAGTTTCGGAATATACAGAGCATAACGGTAGTACCGGACAGTATTTATGATGAAAATCAAATAATATTTGAAAAAAGTATAGAAGTACTTGAATGTCCACATATTGGAAGAAATGTAAAAAGTGTGTTTACTGCGAAATTAAATGATTTGACTTTAAATTTGAATCGATATGGGAATATGAAGGGAGTCGATGTTGCAACTGTAGGTGAAAAGGGGAATTGTAAAATTTTAGATATACATAGAACAAATTTAAAGTATGAATTTGACAGAGAAACTGGAAAAGGATGCGGTTTACTATTGAAACAGATTGAGGACGAGCAATTTTTTATATAATTTAAGAGGAACTTTTATATGGAAGAACGAATTACGGGAGTAATGATTTACTACTATTTTGTATGTAAAAGAAAATTATGGTATTTCTGTCATGAAATTAATATGGAGGCAGAGAATGAAAATGTGATGCTGGGAAAATTGCTGGACGAACATAGTTATCAGAGAGACGAAAAGCATATTAACATTGATAATGTGATTAATATTGATTTTATTAAGGAACATCATGAACTTCACGAAATAAAAAAGAGTAAATCTATAGAAGAGGCGGGAATTTGGCAAGTTAAATATTACTTGTATTATTTAAAACAAAGAGGTGTTGAAAATATTAGAGGGAAAATTGACTATCCTCTTCTTAAGAAAAATGTTATTGTAGAATTAGCGGATGAAGATATAAAAAAACTGGAAGGAATTATTTCGGAAATCTGTAAAATTAGAAAGCAAAATGTACCACCGGAATTTCTGGAAACGAAGGTTTGTAAAAAATGTGCGTATCATGATTTATGTTTTATTTAAAGGGGATATGGGATGAAGCAGAGTTTTTATGTATATAATAGTGGAGATTTGAAAAGAAAAGATAATACCCTTCAGTTTACTTCTTATGAAGGTGAAAAAAGAGATATTCCAATTGAAAGAATATCAGATATTTATGTAATGTCAGAAATGTCTTTTAATACAGTTTTTTTGAATTACATTTCCCAATATGGAATTCCAATACATTTTTTTAATTACTATAATTTTTACACAGGAAGCTTTTATCCTAAAGAAAGTTTATTAGCAGGACAATTGTTAGTAAAGCAGGTGGAACATTATAATAATTATGAGAAACGCTTAGTAATTGCTAAAAAATTTATAGAAGCTGCGGCAGATAATATTTATCGGAATTTACGGTATTATAATGGGAGAGGTAAAGATGTTGTGGAACAGATGCAAGAAATAAATTCTTTACGTCCTAGAATATTGAAAGCAGAAACAATAGAAGAATTAATGGGCATAGAAGGGAATATTCGTCGGAAATATTATTCAGCATGGAATACTATTGTAAATCAGGAAATTAATTTTGAAAAAAGAGTTATGCATCCACCGAATAATATGATTAATTCTTTGATTTCATTTGTCAATTCATTGATTTATTCTAAAACCTTAAGTGAGATTTATCACACACAGTTAAATCCGACAATTAGTTATTTGCATGAGCCTGGATTTCGGAGATATTCATTATGCTTAGATTTGGCAGAAGTATTTAAACCGTTAATAGGGGATAGACTAATTTTTTCCTTGCTAAATCGTAGGCAAATAACAGAGGAAAGTTTTACAAAAGAATTGAATTTCTTGCATTTGAAGAAAGAAGCATCCAAGCTAATTGTAACTGAACTTGAAAATAAGTTAAAAACTACGATTATGCATAAAGAATTGGGGAAACAGGTATCTTATCAATATTTGATTCGTTTAGAGGCATATAAATTAATAAAACATTTAATTGAAGAAAAAGAATACGAAAGTTTTAAAATTTGGTGGTAAAATGTATGTAGTTTTGGTGTATGATATTAGTAAAACAGATAATGGACAAAAGCGTTGGTCTCATGTTTTTAAAACGTGTAAAAAATATTTATCACATGTACAAAATTCTGTATTTGAAGGTGAGATTTCTAAAGTACAATTAATGAAATTGCAGAAGGAATTGAAGCCGTATATTAATGAAGAACTAGATTCGGTACTTGTGTTTAAAAGCAGGCAGGAGAAGTGGCTTGATAAGGAATTTTGGGGAAAAGAGGAGGATAAGACGGGGTTTATGTTGTAATTGTCGACTTGTAATAATGTAAAAAATAGTAGAGGTCGACAGTACGAAATATGAGGGCTGAGACAGCAGTTCTCAGGGAAATAGTAAAAGAATATGTGGAAAGTTGTTTAGGTAGACAAAAATGATATTGTAAGGTATTGAAATATAAGCATGTATGAGAAACGGGTATTAATAGAAACATATTGGAATGTAAATATTTTAAAGGCTGGGGACACAGTGCAGATTTCTGAGTATTAATAGAAACATATTGGAATGTAAATACTAATGCCGAATTTTGGCACAGATGGCGGATTAGTATTAATAGAAACATATTGGAATGTAAATAAAGTAAAGACTTTATCGGATGCAAGGAAGAAAACAGTATTAATAGAAACATATTGGAATGTAAATTAGATTTTAAGATTATCCAGCAAATGTCCGGAACTAGTATTAATAGAAACATATTGGAATGTAAATGTAAGCCGAAAACTAGACAATGGTACAATTTGTGAAGTATTAATAGAAACATATTGGAATGTAAATTTTCAGCATTTTATTTCTCCTTTCCGTTTATTTATAGTATTAATAGAAACATATTGGAATGTAAATACCACAAAGAGGAACAGCAGCCGAACGATACTTTAGTATTAATAGAAACATATTGGAATGTAAATTTGTGTCAGCCCCGCCGCTGTGATGTGCTTTCTGTGTATTAATAGAAACATATTGGAATGTAAATTTAAAACGAGAATGAATAGTTCTATAGGATAGACCTGTATTAATAGAAACATATTGGAATGTAAATACAGACACGATAGTATTTGATGAAGTAAGCAGAATGAGGTATTAATAGAAACATATTGGAATGTAAATGAGAATCTTCTTCGTGTACAACTGGGGCGGATCAAAAGTATTAATAGAAACATATTGGAATGTAAATTCAAGAATTTGGAGAAAAACAATAAGGATAATCCAGTATTAATAGAAACATATTGGAATGTAAATTTACTGCATTAAAAGGCGCAATGAGCAGCATTATAGTATTAATAGAAACATATTGGAATGTAAATAATGTAATGCCCATTCGGTTGATTTGGATGTTTCCGTATTAATAGAAACATATTGGAATGTAAATCTGCAGAAACAGATTGAGGAAATCTCTAAGAAACAGAGTATTAATAGAAACATATTGGAATGTAAATTCTTAATGCTGGTGGTGGTACAGGTGTTGAGACTCTAGTATTAATAGAAACATATTGGAATGTAAATTCATGTCCGCTTCTGTGTTTTCAAAATCTATACGTGTATTAATAGAAACATATTGGAATGTAAATGAGAAATAGCTTGCACGACAGGGTCATATCCGATTTGTATTAATAGAAACATATTGGAATGTAAATTGATTTGTGATAGCTGGGATGCTTACGCGAATAGATAGTATTAATAGAAACATATTGGAATGTAAATATTACTCCCAATAAGAGCGTCATGTTTGTAATTAGTATTAATAGAAACATATTGGAATGTAAATTTTGTAACTGCGTATATATCGTCATCAAGCGGTTCAGTATTAATAGAAACATATTGGAATGTAAATCTGGATAGTTCCATTGTTGCGAATAAAGATTTTGTGTATTAATAGAAACATATTGGAATGTAAATCCCAGTCGGTAATATTTTCTTGCTTCTGCAAGCGTTGTATTAATAGAAACATATTGGAATGTAAATGTATTAGATTTTCGTATATTTTGCTGTATGGGATAAGTATTAATAGAAACATATTGGAATGTAAATGAGGGAAGAAGCTCTTGCAAAGCAGTTGGAAGAAAGTATTAATAGAAACATATTGGAATGTAAATATGAGTAATGCTCTCATAAAAATTTCTCTATTCGGTATTAATAGAAACATATTGGAATGTATTACACAGCAGAATGGATTAGAAATAAACTTTTGGAAAGAGCACATACATATTATGCAAAATGTAATACCGAGCAGTCTTTTTGGCAGAGAATATGGAACAGATTGCATATAGGCAAAGCATAGTGTAAAGCCTTAAAATTCTAGAATATCATTTCTGTATATTAGAAATCTATAGAACTATTTCCTGAAATAAAAGGATAAATATCATAAAAAATGCGAATAGTTTTTTCTTTTCTAAAAGAATATACTGATGAAAAAACAAGAGAGGTAAAATGAGATGGATAAAGATTATATATGGGAAGCAGAGTATGGAAGAAGAAATCATTTACGGGAAATATTAAAAGAACTTGTAAGAAAGCAACAAGCAGAAGCATTACAGATGGTAGCATTATGTGTAAATAATATACCGTATAATTTAGAACTGTATATAGTAGTTAGTTATGATAGACCTCAAAAAGAAGATATAGAAGAAATGCAGGAATTGTTTGAAGGGGGAGGGCTGTTGTATCGACAGGATTTAACAATGATAGAACTTTTAAAAGAAATGGGAAATAGACGATTTGATAGCTATACAGTTTTAGATGAAGCATCTGTTGATGTAATATTTGATGGTGCATTTGCTTTCGCAGAAATCGGGGATTTGGAAAAGAAAGGTTATATTATGAAGCCATTGGGAAAACAAAGCCCGGTTTTTATTAGTCACAGTTCTAAAGATAAAAATGAGGTAGAAAAACTACTTCCTTATTTGAACGGCTCGGGGTTACCGGTATGGTTTGATAAATATAGTATTCACATAGGCGAGTCAATTGTAGAAGGTGTACAAAATGGGATAGAAAGTGCAGAAAGTGTGATTTTTTGGATTACAAGAAACTTTTTATTGTCTAAATGGTGCAAGTATGAAATGAGAAGCTTTGTTAGAAAATTAATTGAAGATGAGATACTTATTATTAGTATTTTGGATGAAGATATTGCAATATCGGATTTACCATTGTTTATGCAGGACGTAAAAGCTTTATATAGAAAAGAAAAAAATTACGAGGAGTTAGCAAAAGAAATTTTACCGGTTATGAAGCAATATGTTACCAGTAGAATAAATAAACGTGAGGGTATGGTATGAAATTAGATATATGTGAAATCAAGAAGATGTTAAAAACAATGTGTGAAGTTACCGTCTATTCAGAAAGAAATCAAATATATTTGAAAAAACATTTTAGAGAACAATTGGGAAGCAATATAGAAATATCAATTAATAGGAAAAACAAGAAAGAAATGATTATTAAAGAAACAGGAGAGGGGAGGTGTAAAACTAATTATTATTCAAAAGAGATCGTAGAAGAACTTTCAAATGCAGTGAATAAAACAGGAAATTTGCAGTTTGTATTTTTGTATGATTTAAAGGAAGAGATATGGAGAGGTGTGTTAATTCCTAATTTTGAAGAATCATATTTATGGAATGAGTTGAAAAATCAATCTCAAGAAAGTAATGAATATGAACAGTTTTATGAAGAGAAGAAACTGATTGTAACAATTATGAAACGTCGATATTGGTCTATAATAGAATATGAAGAAGTAGAATTTTTATATAGCGTGGCTTGCAGGATAACACAAATGGTATATCTTCATGAAAACAAAGATGGATGGAACTATTTAATTGCATGTTTACTAGGATTGATGAGAGAAACCTTAAGTACACAAAGGAAAATAAAAAAAGTAGAATCCCAACATTCATTAAATACATTTGTGAGTAGGAATACACGTTGTGAATATCAAGAATTTTTTGGTTCGACAGATGCAGTTGATGAAAATATAGTTGTAGAAGAATTTAAAAGCCAACTAACTTCATTTGAAAAACTAATTTTAAATTGGAGAACAAGGAACATAGATTTAGAGAATAATATTAGCATAGGATATTATTTTAAAGAACGTTTACTTCAATCACTGGAAAATATGAAAGAGAAAGCATACAGATATTTGGGGAAAGATTATGTAAGGAGTTTTTTTGAAACAAGAATAGCATAGTAACAAACTGCCCGCAAGTCTCAGAAATGGAGATTTGCGGG
>UMGS01007515.1_pt1 | contig 13544 bp, 12 predicted proteins | sample 1965341 | NCBI WGS metagenome assembly UMGS01 (sample SAMEA4836079, study PRJEB28245) | human gut metagenome | biome: gut microbiome; material: fecal sample | place: Denmark | collected 2008 | reverse complement strand
CTTTTTGGGCCACGACGTAGTTGCCAAGGACTCAAATTTTGCATAAGGGTTTTTGGTTTCTGCTTCTGAAATATCGATAACATACTTGGCCAATCCAAACTGCTTTCGGATTTGCATGTGTTTGCCATCGTAACTTGAGACCGTAGCACCACGGCTTTTATTAATGATTTCATGTAACAAGTAGTTATATGCTCGATGCTTCAGGTCGTGTATTTCAGTTGTCTTCCAGAATCTGAAATAGTCTTTGAGCTCATCGCCTTCATCATTTACAAACTTGTCCAAATGCTGGCTTACGACTGCACATGGCTGATTTTCGATTCTTTTCCAAACAGCTTCGATTAGCAAGTTTTCGAACTGTTTTTGATATAAGAAATTACCTTGGGCAACGGGTGCATTCGCTGTAACATAATCTAAAAAGAATTTATATGGACATAAATACATATCCATCATTTGCAATGCATCATATTTTATGCCATTTATTTGAGTCTGTCCGATATTGATTGACATCGGAATAGTTGCAGAAGGTGATTCAATTGGTTCGACAGTAGGCTCCTTAAATCCAAGGATAGACAGCAGTGCATATGGTTCAGTTTCCTCTTCACCATACTGTTTAACATAACTGATTCTTACATCACACCGGTTAAAGCAAAGTCCATAGAACAATGCATATCTCAGGAAATTACTTCTTTCGCCTAATGCGGTGTAATACACCTGAAACTGAAGATCTACCGGTGCATAGGCAACACGAATAAACTCATTGGTTAACGGCCAAGGAAGCTGGTCATTAACTGTCATATTCATATCTCTATCAGATACACATCCAAAGTGATATGTTTTAATTTGTTCCTGCTCAAATTGATGTTTACTCTGCAGAATATCACCATCAATCTGCTCAAAGTTCTTCACAATCCAATCAACGGCGGGCTCTTCAGTTTCTTTCTGCTTAAGGTAGTAGTGCAAGCCTTCTTGCAAGTCTCTGAATGTCCCGGAAAATTCGGATTTATCCGGTCGAATTTGACTAAGACGTAACTGGAGGGCGTTAATCAGTTCACGCTCTTTTGATGTTGCGAGAGATAATTCACGCTGTTTAAGGAACTCTTCAAGATTCTGGAAATGGCTTCCAAAATCAATATAATCTCGTCGTCCCTTCTTCTGATCGAACAGGTATTTTGCTATTTCGTTGATTTCTTCGATTGCTTTTATTAACGCAAGGATATCCTTTTCAGGCACCTTGTATTTATTGTAGATTGAGAGACTCCGAAGTCCAACATTACCGCTGGCAGCAGAATTAATCTTCTTGTAATTATTCAAATATTTATCTGCAATCTCAGAACGGAACTCATCGTATGTACTTACATTTTCAAATAGCAACTCAACTGAATAGAAGGCACGAAGTAACACTTCTCCAGGTGCCGCATTTAAGATCTTTGATGAAAGGCACTCCTTGAGCGATGGGATGTCTATGCGGATGGCCTGCTTTTCGTAATCCCATAACCGATATATTGCAGAAAAGAACTGGCCAATCGGATATGCCAGAAAATGTCGATCTTGAGAAAACTCAGGATGGTATATACGCAGAAGAGTGTGAACATCTTTATTTGCTGTATATACCTGTTCTGTCATAGCATTTAAAACCTTTGCATTGCTCAGTGTCATGCTACCTCTGACTTGAACTGGCTCTTTCTCATAGCATCTATGTTTTGCATCTTCAACATGGGTAGATACAAAATGCGCGTACTCAGTGATATTTGCGAATTCTCTCAGCTGAATGTCTTTATACAGTTGTCTCCATTGAGACAGAAGTGTCCTGTTGACAGGTTTGCGGTTTTCACATATTTCACCAAGTGCACATGCAAGAGCGTTACTAGGATTTTGCATTGTGGGCATTTGATACTCTGCAACCAACTTATCATGTTTAATAGGAACACCAAAGCAACTGTAGATATCATTCCATGACGAGTATATCTTCGAGTACTTCTTCTGATAGTTGAACAAGAAGATTAAGTTTATTCCTGCTTTATCCAAATCCAATAACAAGCGAAGCTGAGCTGGCGTAAATTGATGGATTCCGTGAACTACAATGCTAGTCAGATTCTGTTGTTCTGTGAGGTTAACAGCACGCTCACAACGTTTAACCTCTCGTTCTGGCCCGCGACAGTCGTCAACTTCTTTCTTCGCCAAAGAGATAAGGACCTCTTTGATTTTGGATAAATTAGGAGTGTCTGGGAATTTGAAAATTCCATTGTTCTGGATCTCGTTTAAGATTTCGACAAATAGCTGCTGTTCAGTGTTTCCTTTTGTGCCGTCGATTGATTGAGCTGGAATATTCAGTTCAATAAACAACCGTAATGCTTCAAGAAAATGCTTTTGATTCTGCATTAGCGCAAGGATAAATTGATTGTCGATAGTTACATCTCCAATCTGTTTATCCAAAAGCTGACTATAGATAGTTGTCAATCGACTGTATTGCTGTACTCGAAGGCTGATATTATCTGTCCATGACTTATAAATTCCATCATGTTTGATAAAATCATCAAATGCGCAAATAAGCCCCTTGATTTCATCCTTGTATATATCCTTTAAACCATTTACTAAAGTTCTTGCAGAACAAAAGTGTGGCAGAGACGATATCTCATCCCAAAACTCTGTCTTATTTAATTTGTATGGGTCTTCGTATGTATAGATTTTAAATGGCATTACTTAACCCTCCTTACTTATGAGGTTTTGCCACGACAGAGAATTCTTACCTTCTAATTCAATCCACGAGAAGGACCGAATTGCACGAGTCATAGCAACATAGAGGATTCGTGTCTCTTCTCGACTTTTTTCAGCCTTTTCTATGTCGTTATCAAAGTATTGATTCTGAACTGTACTTCCGGTTTCGCTCACATGTAAACTGTATCCTATGCGATAGTTACCATCATCTTTAGCCACGCTGACATGTAGCTGAGACGGTTTAATTCTATCTATAGGAGCAGAACAGAATGGCATTATTACATGTCCGTATTCTAAGCCCTTTGATTTATGTACCGTAATACAGTGAATTAAATCGTTTGCTCCATTTTCGGAAGGAATTCGGCTATCAACAGATACCTGCGCAATAATGCTGTTATACAGTTGTTCTCGAAGGGTATTAATGGTAAGTCGATCAACATTGCATGCATTGATTAACTGTTCGAACAACAAATCAACATTAAGCTGGTAATAGTGTTGTTTCGTTGTATCATTTGGAGCATAATTCTTCCAAGGTTCCAGTCTGGAATAGATAGACCTAATTGCTTGTAAGATGGGTTTAGTCCTGAGACTTTCAACAACAAGTTCCCAACTTTTTTCCGGTTCCTCTGTATTTGCCAACATTGGATTCAAGCATTTAATCAAGTAATTGACTTGTTCGTGTTCGTCAGCTTTTGAGCGCCACCCACCCGTTCGAATTTTCATTCGAATCTCGAACATGTTGGATTTAGGGATATCCAAGTTGAAAAAATTCGAAACCGCAAGATTATATAAGTACTCAGCCTGATCGTAATTTACTAATGCATTTATTAGTGTCATCATATCAAGAGCCGGCTGAGACATATATAAATCTCCACCGGTATTTGTCTGAATATTTGTAATCCCCAGCTTAGCACACTCTTTACGAATCATCTCTGCTTGCCAGTTTTCACGAACGAGGATAGCAATACTTCTTTCTTCAGAAGAAAGCTTTGCCCCCTTCTGCTTTTCATAGTCTATCCACCGCTGAATACGTTTGATTTCTTCTACAAGTGCAGGAACTCTTCTTGCTTCATCTTGTACAGGGATTCTTCTATAGAACCTATTGATATCTGAGGCCAGATAGGAATTGTAATTTTTTGTTCCAATCAACCTGTCGCTTCTGTTCGCTGAAACTTGGTACGCAAGAAGTCTATCTGCACGGGAGCCCCAGTCTGAGAAAGAGTGGTCAAAGATATTCAAAAGGAGCGAGTCTGTTCTGTAGTTTCTCTGAAGAGAGAAGTCAAGCCACTTATCTGGAGATGTTTCTATTCCCAATTGATTGAAAGCTTCTTCTTCAGCACCACGGAACCGGTAAATACACTGTTTAATGTCGCCTACAACAAACAGCCTATAATCAAGAAAGTCTGCGATTTTTAATAAAGACTCAATCTGTGAATCATCAGTATCCTGGAATTCATCCACAAACATAAATTGTTGTGCATTTTTGTCTTTTTTAAGTTCCTTGATTCGATTTTCGCTTTCTGGAGCATTAATAAAACGGCTCAGCATAGACATCATAGTGCTGAGATGAACCTTATTCTCTTCTTGGAGTTCTCTCAAGTATTCGCGTTCAACCTGAGGGATTACTGAAGCAAGCAATTCATGCAAAGCATTATGTGAGTCATCGCTAGATAAAGAGCCGAAATCAGCTGCAGAAATCTCGGAGATATTGACACTCTTATTGTGTAGCTTTCCGATAAAATCTAGAATATTGTCACGGATTGCGTAAACAGGCATCCCCAGCATTTTTCCATACTGAGCACCACCATATTTCTTTGCATTTTTTCTGATTTCAGAATCGAGAATGTCAGAAATCTTTCTACGGCGATAGTATTCGCTGGAAGTAATTCCTAGGTCAATTCCATAGCCAAAAGATGTACCTAATTGAGAAATCATCTGCTTTGCGTATGAGTGAATCGTGCTAATCTGCATAGAATCAACACGAGAAATAATGCTTAAATATTCAGCATTAGAAGTAAGCAGATAGCAGTTTCTGAAATACTTTTTGAGTTTTCTTTCCATCTGATCAGCCGCCTCGTTTGTAAAGGTAATCATTACAATGCGGTCTGCCATTTTCTGGAGAGTTACATTTTGGGTATAGCAAACATACGCAATACGTGAAATCATGGTATATGTCTTTCCGGTACCGGCACCAGCACGTATTACGATATTTTTGTTCGCGTCTGCATGTTCAACAAGATACTGTTCAGCATTAAATGCACTAATATTTGAGAGTGCTTTTATATCTGTTATTTGTTGAGCCGAAGCGCAGCCATTTTTTATAGTAAAAGAAGCTTGATTTGAATTTTGACTCGTTACACTTAAGGTGATATGGAATGCTTTGAAGTTCTTGGGAGCTTCTACAAGTTTGGGATTGTTTTCACTCGTATTTTCAAATGCATACTCGAGATTTTCTCCGTCTCTTATCAAGCCTCGGGACAAAAGTGCAGCATCAATTGCTGAAGCAAAGGTATGCAATTGAATGCTATTAGAGAAAACTCCATAGATTTTGCAACCAGCCAAGTATTCTGACACATAATCTGATAAATCTTGGTTTTCGATTGATTCGTTTGGTGCCAAATATATGAATCGCGAATAATCATGCTGATGAAAAGCATAGCTCTTTTCTTCGGAATCCTCTTCAACAGACCCCGAAAGATCAATTCCCGTCTCAAAGAGGTTTCTAACCTCTAGCATCGTTCTGTTGTCAAACGGATCTCGATGCCAAGTATTTGTCTCTCGTAATGCCTGGTCGAGCTTAGCAAAAAAGTTGGCGTTGCTTTCAAGATCTTCTTTAAGAATGGTAAACCGTTCTTCCATAACAACATCAAGGCGGTTTGCATGGTAGAAGTTCTTGGACACTTGGGGAAGACACACCAGTTGAAGCACCAAAGGGAATTTATCAATGCTTTGTTTTATATGTCTTTCTAAAGAAAATCTATATCCACGTGCTTGCTTCTGCGGAGAAGCACTGATCTCTCCATCTGATGTGCGGATCACAACATGGTCATTATTTTCTACTCTGAGAATGTTTTCTTCTCGCCATCCTTTTAGTTCAACAACTAATATTCCTTTTCCAGGCATAAGAATACAAACATCAAATTCACGTCCGTATAGTTGTCTGTTTCTATAAATAATAGTGGACTCGTCAAAATACTCTATTGCTTTCGTAACAAAAAGCTTTTCTCCGAAATTTCCATCTTCGTTTGTACCGATTAGCTTAGCCATGGCTTGAACCTCTTTTCAAAAAGATTATTCACGTACAGGATCTTTAATATATCTTCCGCTTTTAATTCGAGCATCGGAAGGTTTTTCGGCATTGATGGGAACGACCCAGGCATAGCCGATTTTAATTGCACCAGGTATTCTCCCTTCATTGCAAAGAACTTGAATTCTGCGTGTGGACAATTCCCATTTTTCAGCTGTTTGACGAACAGATAAATATTCCATATAGACCTCCGATAGAAACAGACTACAATTATTCATTTTTATTGTAGTCGGAGATGCGAATAAAGTCAACTATCCAGCAATAGAAAGTAGCTGTTACAAGCAGTTACAAGCATGTTATGCGCAATATTTTGCGCATAACAGTCCTTTCCAAATTGACTTTTAACAGGTGGCATTATAAACTGTAAATACGAGGGCAATGAAAGCTATATCGAATGAACAGCATAGGTGACAGATATGGAGAACGGAACTAAACTAAGAATACTCTATTTATATCAATATCTTCTGCAGCATTCCGATCAGGAGCATCCGGAATCAACGGTGAATCTTGCCAGAATGCTGGCGCAGGAGTATGGAATCAAAACTGCCCGGAATACCATCAGCAATGATCTTACGATGCTGGTAAACAGCGGGCTGCACATTGAGGTGACAAGAAGTACCCAGAACCTTTATTACTATGATGGTTCCCTCTTTGAGCTGCCGGAGCTGAAGGTTCTGATTGATGCCATTTCTGCGGCAAAATTCATTCCTTCCCGGAAAAGTGAGGAGCTGATCAACAAGGTGATGTCTCTGACCACCAGGGAAAATGCTCAGAAGCTGCGCCGGAATGTGCAGGTGGAAGGCCGGGTAAAGAGCGAGAATCAATGTGGCTATTACATTGTAGATAGCATCAATGAAGCCATTGATACCAGAAGAAAGGTATCCTTCTTCTACACTGATTATGATGTTCATAAGAATCGGTACATAACAAATGAGGGAAAACCATATACCGTTAGTCCATACACCCTGATCTGGGATGGAGATTACTACTATCTCCGGGGATTCTGTGATGAGCGGGATGCCATGAGAACCTTCCGCCTGGATCGGATAGACCATGTTCCGACCATTCTTGCCGAACCGGCTGTGCCAAAACCAGAGGATTATAATGTGGCAGAATACACGAAGTCCGTATTCCGGATGTATGATACGGATCTGCCCATGGAGGTGGAGCTGCTCTGTAAGGTTGGCATGATGAAGGTGCTGATTGATCATTTTGGAAATGATATTGATACTGTACCGGTGGATGAAGAACACTTCAGGGCAAAGGTGCTGGTGTGTACCAGCCCTACCTTCTACCGTTGGGTATTTGGATTTGGCGGAGATATCAATATTGTAGGACCTCAGGCGGTTGTGGAGGAATACCGGAGCAGACTGACGGCGGCACTAGAAAATACTACCAGCGCGACTTAAATACCATTGCTAGTTGTAGTTCCTCATTGACCCTGTCCCCCAAAAAGAAAAGAGGGTACCTATGCGTTTGGAGAAGGATTATATTGAGAAATTCGAAAAAGAACAAAAAGAGTTGGAAGCCTTTACGGATCAACCCAAGGAACTGACGGAAAAAGATTATAAGAATCTGGAGCTCATACAGCAGATTGGCGATGCCCATAATGCTCAGTTTACGTGCATAGAAAACGTAAGATCCCGCAGGTTTTGGACACAGATAGTTTACCCTACTATGTGCGAACTCGCAGAAATATGCGGCGGAAAGGTAACACTTGAAATCTACGAGGAAAGACTGACAGGAAAGCTAACCTATTTAGGCCATCCGCTTATTCTAAACAATATCTATTCCAAACACTTAGATTGTTTTTGGTATATGGTGGGCAATTGCGAGGATATTAGCATACGCACCAAAGATGGATTGATTGAGCTGCAATTCATGTTTCGGCTTTATGATAAGGAACGAGTAAGAGACAATGGTAAACAAATAAGAAATCTGAAAAGGCAGCTTTATTCAAGAGAATACTTAATGCGTATGTTTGACGAAATGGAATAATCGAAAGCGGCAAGCTGAAGATGGATTGCTCAAAATTTTGAGCACCATAATTTTGGACAGAGAAAACCCCTTGATTTTCGAATCGAGGGGTTTTATAATAAGCTCAACTGAAACGCAGTGTTTCACATAGATGAAAGGAATGACACCATGAGAAGTAAAAGCACGGAATTGATGGAAACAATCTATTCCTACATTGATCAGTATTACAGCGCGAAGCACACCTCCCCTTCTACTGCAGAGATTGCACAGGGGATTGGCGTCTCCAAGGCAACCGCCTATCGCTACCTGGTTGAAATGGATAATCGCGGTATGCTTGAATATGATGGTCCTTCTCAGACGATCATAACAAGCATGATCAGAAAATTCGCACCGGAGGTTTCTTCCTGTCCTGTTGTTGGCTCCATTGCATGTGGTTCCACACAGACAGAGGAAGAAAACATCGAAGAATATGTATCCCTTCCTGTTTCCCTTTTCGGGAAAGGTGATTTCTATATTCTGAGAGCAAGCGGCGACTCCATGGTGGACGCGGGCATTGATGATGGAGACCTTGTTGTTATCAGTAAACAAAACAAAGCCAAAGTCGGTGATATCATTGTTGCGCTGGATCAGAACAGTGAAAATACCCTGAAGCGCTACGGCGGTATTGATGCTGCTACTCATGAAGCAGTTCTGCTCTATCAGAATCAGGAACGGTATCCGGAGCGGGAGATCCGGGTGAAGGGTCTGAGCATTCAGGGAGTGGCAAAGCACGTGATTAAGGCTCTATAACTGATCGGAGGTGTTGTATATGAAGTTGTATGATATGAAGTGTCCAATCTGCGGCAAGATGAATCATCATCTGTATCTGGAGGAGACAGACGGCTGGATGGAATGCGAATACTGCGGTCATCTGACGAAATACCTTCGACGTGATAAGCAAAAGGTCATCCCCGTGTATACTGTGAAGGACCTGTCCAGACAGGTTCAACATTCCAATGTACCGCGGGATCAAGAAGGGAGCAGAGTAAGTGGACTATGAGAAAGAATTTTGGAAAGCATTTAACTGGTTTTGTCCCAATTGCGGGAAGCCTGTGATTGGGTATAAGAACAAAAAAGAAAGCATTAAACTTTCCTGTGAGCATTGCAAGATAGTGATGGTTCGTACCATTAAGGGCCGTCGCCACGACACCATTGAGATTTATGTACCAAGAGGCCAGTATCGTATTGGCTGAGGGCAGCATTACCTCATCAATTTAATCATTTAAGCTGTATAACGACGACAGGGCTACGCTGAAACAGGCGAAGCAAGACCTTGTCAGGTCTCTACAGATCAATCATCGGTTGGTAGAACCAGATATATTACATGAGAGGCCGCCGGTAAGACGGGATTCCTATGATTTTAAGGAGTCTCACCTTGCCGGTGGTCTTTTTTTGTCTCCACCAGCAAGGCTTTCGAAACCACAAAGAAATATCGAAAGCCTGATATGCATTAGGGCTGAGGATACATATATTGCTCGATTTCTGATTTTCAGGAAAAGCAGTATCGGTACCCTTTCTTTAATGCACCCTTTTTCGGGCTGAAGATCAGGGAATGTACTGTCTGGGCAATCTCCTCTGCCCTATTCCGCAGCAGGCGGAAAGGAAAACAGTATGTATTTTGACACAAATGACTTTGCAGCTCGTTTACAAACACTTCGTAAAGACCATGGAATGACGCAGGAGCAAATGGCTGAAGCCCTGAATATCAGTCTGGAGCATCTCAGCAAGATGGAACGCGGAAAGAGAAAACCGTCTACCGATCTGATTGTCGCTATGGCCTGTTATTTTCATGTGAGTACGGACTATCTGCTTATGGGCAAGGATTGCGGCATGGAGGATCATCGCACCAGGATCATGGATGTGGTGGCTCAACTGACGGAGATCGCAAAAAGCCTGTAGGTGAATATAGCCAGTCAGTTGATGATGAATCATCAGCCGACTGGCTATTATTATTGCTCAGATCATACCTCTTGCTTGCTGGCTTCGATATACAAATCATTTTCCCTTATAGAATACGCTATCCCTTAAATAATGAGCGAAATTAAGGGATGGAATAAACTGCTAAGGGCATTTACCTTAATCGAATATAAAAGGTTGCTTTACCAGAACCTTCTCGTCTTAATTCCCCTTCTTTAACCAACTTTCTAAGAGAACCTTCTATGGAACTGATGCTCAAGGATGGGCATAATTCTCGAATATCCTGCTTCGTGAATTTTCCAATCTTATTTTTGGTTGCCTTTCTTACCAGCTCCACTGCCGGAAGCTTCGTTTCTATGATAGAAAACCTATCTTCGAAGTCTCTATATGCAGCTAGGATGGTGCTGAGCAGATACTTGATGAATGGGATTGTATCTTCGCATCCATCGTGCCATCCGTCCTGTGATCTGGCAAGTGCATCATAATAAAGATCTTTTGCATTCGCAATTTTGGCTTCGAGCGAAATGTATTTTCCTACATAAAAGCCGTTACGGTATAACAGCAAGGTTGTGAGTAGGCGGCTCATTCTTCCATTACCATCGTTAAATGGATGAATACATAGAAAGTCATGGATAAAAATTGGAATTGCAATCAGCGGTTCTACTTCAAAGTTACCAATCACACGATTATATTCTTCGCAGATTTTATCCAGTGCCGCTGGTGTCTCAAATGGGGATAGCGGAGTGAAGAGTATTTCCGTATGTCCATCAGGATAGGTTGCACTGATATAGTTCTGGACGTTCTTGGTCTTCCCTGCGAGAGGGTTATTCATGTGACTGTACATGATTTTGTGCAATTGCAAAATGTAGTTTTGGGAGATAGGAATTGCATCAAAGCTGTCATGGATTATATTCAGCACATCACGGTAGCCGGCAATTTCCTGTTCATCACGATTTTTCGGTGTGGTCTTTTCTTCCACTAACTGCCTGATTCGGGTATTGGTCGTGATAATTCCCTCAATCGCATTAGACGCCTCAGTACTCTGTATTTTTGCAATTTCTACAAGTTTTTCCAGTTCTTCCGGGCGCTGTTTCAGATACTGTTCCTGCTTTCCAGCTTCTTTATATATTGCTGCAATATATCCAAGAATCTCGGAATCCCATTTTTGATCTCTGATTTTTGAGTAATTGAATGTTCTCATTCCCTTAGCCTCCTTGCGATTCCCTTAAAATATAGCAAATAATAAGTGGAAAGTCAAACAAATAAATGAAAATGCCCTTAAATAGTAGGGCAAATTAAGGGATATCTATAGATGTTTAGTATATCCGAAATTCAGAACATTATTCCGGATTGCCATGAGCAACTTTTGTTTCACGCGAAGAACCCGACCTTGCAAGCGTTAGACTTTCCACCGCAAACAATCTGTAAAACCGTACAACCAGGGCGGGTAACCCGTACTGCCGGTACCTAAAGATATCCATCTGAATGGACTACAATAGTTCATGTAAGGAGCCAATCGGCTCCGAACATGAACCTTGAAAACTACATATCCATTCTTCAGGCACAACCCTGTGATGAGGAGCCACATCAGCGGGAACCGCAATGATCGCCATTAGGAGGCGGGAGCGCGAACCGGCCTGTAAGTATCGGATTGCTTCCGGTATACAGCAATGATCCATCACAGCACAATGATACTTCTGTACGCAGCTCGGTGAGAACCACGGAGGGGTTAGAGTCCCATGGAGCCGGTAAGCAGCCGGACGCCTGAATGTATTCCCGCAGGACAGAGAGCCTGTACTCCAGGGGTGTCGAGGACAAATGTGGAGAGACCATATATGAAATATAGCCATAGTGGCTTTATGGATTGTTTGGCTGACAGCGATGTCGGCCTTTTGCATAGAAATGAGGAAATAGAGATGAAAACTGAGAAATCGTCATTAAGGAAATGCGAGCTCAACTACTATCCCAATGACAAAACGAGAATTGAGCAGGTATTTCGGCATGTTCGCGGTAAGGACAAGTTCAAGCCCTTTTGGGATGCGTTGTCCGCCGAACCGGATATCTGCTATCAGCTGGGTCGCCGTCGCCTTTATCGGACAGAGAAGCTTTATGAATTCTTCCAAAAGCATGGCTTTGCAAACTATTTTGAAAAGCAGCGCCTGAAGAGCTGGGAGGAAGTCGTATTTTTCATAGAAGACCGTCGAGATTACTACAGTCGAGGATATGAGCTCAGCACAGCATATCTTGCTGATTCCATGGATTAAGGAGGAAAACAGATGCTTAAAGAAAACTGGATTTATAAGCGCGGGGATATTTATCTCGCAGATTTGGGGACACCCCATGGCAGTGTTCAGGGAGGAATCCGACCGGTAATCAATATTCAGAACAATACCGGCAGCTTTTTCTCGCCGACGCTGATCGTGATCCCGCTGACCACAGAGCTGAAGAAGCTGAACCAGCCTACCCATTACATACTGAATCATCAGAATGGTTTGAATGAGGTTTCCATGAGTGAAGCGGAACAGCCGGTTACCATCAACAAGACGCAGGTAATCAAATACCTGGGAAAAACCAGCAGAAAGCATATGGCGCAGATCGATGATTGCCTTCGTGTGAGCCTGCACCTGAATCCGGAGGATCCGATTCCCGGAGAATGTGTGGAGTTCCCCTGACCCGGCAATTGCTGGAAAATCAGAAACGCAAAAATGAAAGAGAGGTAATGTATAATGGAAGCAATGGAAATCTTTGAATACCCGGCAGAGGCTGCCGTTACTAATACAGAAAAACGCTGTTATACCGTTGAGGATCTGACAGTGATTCTCGGAATTGCACGAGGAACCGTTTACAAGCTGCTGGAGCAGCATGAGTTTCGCTGGTTCAGGATTGGTTCTGCGATTCGAATTTCAAAGCAGAGCTTTGATGAATGGCTGGATGCCAAGCTGTAAGCTGTCAAGGATGTCGATTGCTCCGGTGACATCCTAACAATTAAAGAGAATATCCGCTACTATTTAGCCAGGTCGAAGGACCTGGCTAAATTATTACAGGAGGAAAAGACATGGAGGAAAAGAAAAAGACCACAATGTCCGTGCCGGAAATGCGGCGGATGTTGGGTCTTGGAAAAACAGAGTCATATTGGCTGGTACATAGGCATTTCTTTGAGACAATCATGGTTGCAGGCAAGATGCGTGTCGTAATTGACAGCTTCGAGGACTGGTACGCAAATCAGATCAAGCACAAGAAGGTTGACGGCCCGCCTCCGGGCGAGCAGCTTCGTGCCTACTCCTACTCTCCTCAGGAGATGGCAGAGGAGCTTGGCATCGAAGAAAGTATTGCTTATGACATTATCAAGCGCTGCGGTATTGAGACCTTTGAGGTTGATACCTGGAAACGAATTCGGAAGGATGTATTTGAGGAATGGTATAAAAGTCAGACTCGATACAGAAACAAAGCGGACCGTGAACGGGATGCAGAGCTGGAAGCTGCGACGCTCACTATGCCGGAGATGGCCAGACTGCTTCTGATTGCCCGGAAGAATGTATATAGCATTCTTGATGGTAAGGACAAAGATAAGTTCGAATTCATTATGATT
>UMGS01003373.1_pt1 | contig 13601 bp, 7 predicted proteins | sample 1965341 | NCBI WGS metagenome assembly UMGS01 (sample SAMEA4836079, study PRJEB28245) | human gut metagenome | biome: gut microbiome; material: fecal sample | place: Denmark | collected 2008 | reverse complement strand
TTTTCGTTGGCGATCATAACCCTCGTAAACCGATGAGTGAAAACACGGTGAACAAGGCACTGCGCGTGATGGGATACGACACGAAGATTGAGGTTTGCGGACATGGATTCAGTACGATGGCTTGTAGTTCTCTGATAGAGTCAGGATTGTGGTCGAGGGATGCTGTGGAGCGGCAGATGAGCCATCAGTAACGTAACTCTGTACGTGCGGCCTACATTCATAAGGCTGAGCATTTGGGAGAGCGTAGATTGATGGTGCAGTGGTGGGCGGATTATCTAGAAGCAGTAAGGAAAAAATCTATTACCCCTTTTGATTACGCAAAGACTAATGATTTTGGAATGTAAGTTTTGTCATTGATGTAAAAAACCTTTAAAAACAGAGGCTTTTCCTGTGTTTAAATCCTCGATGAGCGTTAGGTTGATGGAGTAGTAAAACTAGTAATCACCCTATAATAAGCTGAATTTGTTGTGATTATATTGAAACTAGATCACATTCGAAAAATTTATGAATTACTTTGAAAGATTTTCTTCATCAATACTGTTGTAACCTCCTGCCATTGAAATCTTTGCACACAATCTATAAAGTCCCAGAATTGCTTAGATGAATGCTATCATTGGCGCTGTCCCGATCGGGGGAGCAGGGAGGGTACTCTCTTGTGCCATGCGATTAATCACTGGAGCTCTAAGTGAAATTTAGTGGGACTAAATACTAATTGGAACGTGAGATAAGAATGCACAAAGATCCCTCTATAATAGTTAATGTCAATCTTCGCGAAGCCAAACTTAAAAAAAAGGTTCGTGAGCATTTACAATCCTTGGGTTTTACAAGATCTGATTCAGGAGCGCTCCAGGCCCCGGGAAATACCAAAGATGTAATACGGGCTCTTCATAGTGCTCAACGAGCTGAGCGGATCTTTGCAAACCAAAAGTTTATAACGCTAAGAGCAGCAAAGCTTATGAAATTTTTCGCATCCGGCAATGAGGTCATTCCGGATAAGATTTCACCGGTACTTGAACGCGTAAAGTCAGGAACCTGGCAAGGAGATCTCTTTAGGTTAGCAGCATTAACTTGGTCCGTACCTGTTTCAAGCGGATTTGGAAGGCGTCTTCGGTATCTTGTATGGGATGAAAGTAATGGGAAATTGATAGGGTTGATCGCAATTGGTGACCCTGTGTTCAACCTTGCAGTTCGAGATAATTTGATTGGGTGGGATACCCATGACAGAAGTTCCCGGCTTGTTAATTTGATGGATGCATACGTCCTCGGCGCTCTTCCCCCTTATAATGCCCTGCTTGGAGGAAAACTAATTGCTTGCCTGCTTCGTAGCCGCGATCTTTATGATGACTTTGCAAAGGTCTATGGTGATACCGTTGGGGTAATATCTCAAAAAAAGAAACAAGCACGTCTTTTGGCTATTACAACAACATCGTCTATGGGGCGCTCATCGGTATATAACCGTTTAAAGCTGGATGGAATTCAGTATTTAAAATCAATTGGATATACAGGCGGTTGGGGGCATTTTCATATACCTGATAGCTTGTTCATTGAATTACGTGATTACTTACGTGATATGGATCACGCTTATGCAGATCATTATATGTTTGGAAATGGGCCTAACTGGCGTTTACGTACAACTAAGGCAGCTTTAAATGCATTAGGTTTTAGGGATAATTTGATGAAGCATGGAATTCAACGTGAAGTTTTCATCAGTCAGCTAGCAGAAAATGCAACTAGTATTCTGCAAACAGGCAAAGGTGAACCGGATCTAACCTCTTTGCTTTCTGCTAAAGAGATTGCTGAGTGTGCGATGGCGCGATGGATGGTTCCGCGATCAATACGCAATCCAGAATATCGGCTTTGGAAAGCAAGAGATCTATTTGATTTTATTAGTAATGATTCGCTAAACTTACACCAGTTTGATGAGAAAGCGAAAACAGTTGGCTAATCTTAGCTGAAGGGGGGAGTAAGTGAACTACGCCATTGATAAGTTCACCGGGACATTGATATTAGCAGCTCGAGCAACGAAATATGCTCGATATGTTTGCCCAGTTTGTGAAAAGGGTGTTAGCCTCCGTAAGGGGAAGGTTGTCCCCCCATATTTTGCTCATTTGCCCGGCCATGGTACATCAGACTGTGAAAATTTTGTTCCCGGACATTCCTTCATTGCCGAAACTATTAAAACTATTTCAAAGCGATGTATGGAGTTACGCTTATTGATTCCTGTCGGAAGTAATAGTCGAGAATGGTCATTAGAGCTAGTGTTGCCAACCTGTAATTTATGTAGAGCAAAGATAACGTTAGATGTTGGAGGCAGAAGCCAAACGCTTGATATGAGGAGTATGGTAAAGAGTCGCCAGATTGGTGCTGAATTATCAGTGAAATCTTACCGTATTGTTTCATATAGTGGTGAACCAGATCCAAAATTTGTTACAGAAGTTGAAAGAGAATGCCCTGGTTTACCTTCTGTTGGGGCTGCAGTTTTCACCGCTTTAGGGCGTGGGGCATCGAAGGGATTTCCACGAGCACGAGAGTTAAGATGTACTGAAACGTTTGCCTTTCTTTGGAGGCTCCCTGTTGCTCAAGATTTTCCTGATGAATTAGAAATAAAAAGTTTAGCTAGCAAACTGGGATGGAATTTAGCTCTTGTTACAATTCCTGAAACCCTTTCCGTGGAGAGTATTTCATGGCTAAAATCTTTTACACACCTTCCTGTTGTCCCTGCTAGAGCATCTATTACAGCAATTTGGCCATTCCTAAACCAAAACACAAGTATTAATCAAGTCGAATGTGTTCATTCTGACACAATATTGTTGTCAGCAAATATGGTATCAACATCATCACAAAATGTTGGACCAACTATGTACGCACAAGGTTCCTCTTTATTACTTTCAGCGGTAGGTGTTGAAAAATCACCTGCATTCTTCATTCTTAATCCAGGGGAAAGTAAGTTCGTGGGTGTTTCTAGCTCAATTGAGCAGGACGTAAACTTATTTTTTTCTTTTTATTTAAAAAACGATGCTCCCAGAAAATACCCTTCAATAGATTTGGTTTTTACTAAGGAAAATAAAGAGAAGACCATAGTTTCACTACATCAAAGAAAATGTGTTGAAGTTATGATAGAAGCCCGAAGGCTCGGCCATAAATTAGAATATATGTCTATGCCTTCTGGTGTTGAAGGAGTGGCGAGAATTCAAGGGCAAACTGAGAGTAGTGTTATTAAGCTGGTTTCTAATGATGACATTGCAGTTCATGATGAGAGCATGCGGTTACTCTCTCCTGAAGCATTATCTAAATTATCTGATTGCTTAGCAAACTCAAAATATCATGTAGAAATAGATTTTTTAGGGCTGGGTAAAATATTTTTACCTAGTTCTTCTACGTTGTCATTGGATGAAGGGGAATTTATTGAATTATCTCCTGATCTTCGCTCTCGGATATTAAGTTTTATACTTCAAATGCGTCTCATAACCCCTGGTTTTAGTTTAAATAATGATTTTTTATTAGTTAAAAAATTCGTGGGGCTGCAGCCGGAACCACACTTATTACCGCATTATAGAGCATTGGTAAAAGAAGTTAAGACCAATGGATTTGAATTTAACCGCTTGAGATAAGGTGCCTTCGAATGAGTTACCAATATAGCCAAGAGGCAAAGGAACGGATCTCTAAGTTAGGACAATCCGAAATTATTGACTTTATCAATGAGATTTCACCAGCTTTACGGCGTAAAGCTTTTGGTTGTTTACCAAAAGTATCTGGGTTCAGGGTAGGGCATCCTACTGAAATTAAAGAAAAACAGAAAAGATTGATTGGGTATATGTTCCAGTCACATCCTTCTTCTGAGGAGAGAAATGCATGGAAAAGCTTTTCTCTTTTTTGGCAGTTTTGGGCTGAGGAGAAAATTGATAAATCATTTAGTATTCATGAAAATTTAGGATTTGAAGATAACTCTGGCTCTGTTTTTATTAGAGAACTTGCTAAGAGATTTCCTAAAGTTGCTAAAGAGAATGTCGAGCGCCTGTTTATTTTTAGCGGATTTGCTGATGATCCGGACGTTATAAAAGCATTTGACCTTTTTCCTCCTGCAGTTGTTCTTGCTCGCGATATTGTGGTTGATACTCTTCCTGAACGTTTAGATGAGCTTGAAGTACATATTGATCTAATTGCGAATAGCGTGGAGGAAAAAAATAACAATATAAAAAATCTTGAGTCAAAAATAGATGCTTTTTCCGAACAGTTGGACATATGTTTCAATAATGAAAAGCGAAACTTAAAAATAATTACTGAACTGCAATTTTTGATAAATTCAGAGGCTAAACAATCTGACATTACTAATAAAGCTATTGATGATCTTTATCATTTTAATAAAAAAAATAAACAGTTAATATTATCTCTTCAAGAGAAATTAGATTTTAATGCTTTGGCTATGGATGACATTTCTGAGCATGAAAAACTGATTAAAAGTATGGTTAATGAAATTACAGAATTAAAAAATGCATTAACTATCTTGTGTGATAGTGAAAGAAAGAATAACGAATCAGATAATGTCAATGAATTAAAAAAACTCTCTGAACGAATAGATACACTTGAAATAAACACATCTCAAGCTAGCACGGTGGGCATGGCCAATAAACTTACAAAATTCCATGAAATAGCTCACCATGAAAATTATGAATATCTTTCATCCTATGAAGATATATCTAATATAATTTCTTTAAATTTACAGGCTGTTGGTTTAACAAAAAATTCAGCAGAAACATTGGCTCGATTGACATTAGCTACCTTCGTTTCTGGACAAATCATTCAATTTAGCGGTTCTTTGGCAGATATTGTCGCGGATGCAATTGCCACTGCTATTGGTGCACCACGTTATCACGTATGGAGAATTCCAATTGGTATTATTTCCGACATAGATGCTTTCGATTTTATAGAGACTATAGCTGAATCATCTCGCTGTCTCATTTTGAAAGGAGCCAATCTTTCAGCATTTGAGATTTATGGCGCAGCAATTAGAGATATAGTTGTTCAACGGCAAATATATCCAACAAATTATGACCATCTGGCATTGATAGCTACTTGGAAACAAGGCCCTGCTACATTCCCTGATGGAGGAATGTTGGCCGAGTTAGGGCCAGTTATTGATACTGATACATTAAAAATGCGTGGTTTATCTGCTATTTTACCCCAATTGAAACCTGGTTGTTTTATAAAGGATAAATGGGCAAATATTGATGGGCTACAACTTGAAAGTGTTGATGATTATGTAGATGAATTAAGAGAATTACTGGACGAAGCTGGATTTGATGGGGGAAGTTTGTGGAAGAGAATGGTCCATATTTTTTATACTTCCCTTATAAGGATCCCTAATGGAAATTATGTTTATGATCTTTATTCTGTCTTGTCTTTCTATACTCTTACATGGGCAAAAATTAAAGGTGGACCCGTTAAAAAGATAGAGGATATTGCCAATCGTGAATTAAAAAATCATAGTGCAAAAATATCTGCTTGAGGAGGTGATTAATGGAATGGAAGTCAGTATCACGAGACAAAGCACGGGATATGATATCAACTGCATTAAATTGCCGATTTTCTGATGAAGGGTTGAGAATTTCAGTAGTTTCAGAATGCTTAAGGAGCGTATTACATCAATATTCTATATCCGAAACAGAAGAAGCTAGGCAAACTGTAACCTCGCTTCGGCTCACTAGTGCAGTAAGGCGAAAGTTGGTGCCTTTGTGGCCAGACATTGCAGATATTGATGATGCTATACATCCAGGTATTATGTCTATATTGGACAGTTTGGCCGAATTGGGTGACATGATTAAGTTAGAAGGTGGTAATTGGCTAACTGCTCCCCCACATGCGGTACGCACTGACCATAAGATGGCTATTTTTCTTGGTGGAGAGCCTTCCTGTTCATTTTCAACGGGCGTGGTAGCTAAATCTGCTGGAAGAGTTCGCTTGGTTGAGCAAGAAGTTTGTACTGGCAGCGTTGAAATCTGGGATGCAAATGAGTGGATTGGTGCTCCAGCAGAAGGCAATGAAGAATGGTCATCAAAGCTACTATCCAGAACGATTTCCGGCTTTATCGACGCGCCTAGCGATATGAGTGAAACGACTGCGTATGTGCGGGGAAAATGGATCCATTTGTCAGAACTTCCTTTTAATAATAAGCAAATCTACTTATGTAGGATGTCCATTGATAATCTCTTTTCCTATTATTTAGGAGAAGTTGAGGCTGGACGGCTATGTAGAATGAATTCGTTAGAATCGTCTGATGATGTCAGAAGATTACGTTTTTTTCTTGATACAAAAGATAATTGCCCACTAAAGGTCCGTATCAAAATATCTAATGGGTTAGCAAGACTAAGATTAACCCGGAGATTACCAAGACGAGAATCTAAGGTACTCTTACTAGGCTGGAGAGAAACTGGTTTTGAAAATGAACATTCAGGAATAACACACCATGTATTCCCTGAGGAAATGTTACCCATAGTGCGTAGCGCTTTTGAGGGGCTTGGCATTATTTGGATTAACGAATCTACGCGACGGAATGGAATATGATTAATAAAAATAAAGCAACTGAACGTTCGGGTATACATGAGACCGTGAAAAGCCTTAGTGAGAATCTGAGAAAATATATTGAGGCGCAGTATCATATCCGAGATGAAGGGTTGATTGCTGAGAGACGAGCGCTTTTACAGAAAAATGAAACTATTGCTCAAGCTCCTTATATAGAAGCAACACCTGTTTATGAACCTGGCACGCCATACAGTGAATTGCCTATTCCCGAATCGGCAAGTAATGTGCTAACTCAACTTTCAGAACTTGGAATTGGCCTCTATCAACGACCCTATGAACACCAATCACAGGCGCTTGAGTCATTCCTTGGCGAAGACGCTTCTGATCTGGTCATTGCTACAGGTACAGGCTCCGGTAAGACTGAAAGCTTTCTAATGCCGATTATTGGAAAATTGGCGATTGAATCTGCCGAGAGACCTAAATCTGCATCCCTTCCAGGTTGCAGAGCAATTTTATTATATCCGATGAATGCATTAGTTAACGATCAACTTGCTCGTATCAGACGTCTTTTTGGTGATTCTGAAGCCTCTAAAATACTGATGGCTGGAAGATCCGCCCCAGTACGCTTCGGTGGTTATACGGGAAGAACGCCTTACCCTGGTCGTCGTAGCTCTAAACGAGACGAGCTTTTTATCAAACCTCTTTTCGACGAGTTTTACAATAAACTCGCAAATAACGCCCCCGTACGTGCGGAACTTAACCGCATTGGTCGCTGGCCAAGTAAAGATCTTGATGCTTTTTATGGGCAAGGCGCATCTCAGACTAAAACTTACGTCTCAGGCAAAAAAACGGGTAAGCAATTTATTTTGAACAATTGGGGGGAGAGGCTAATTACCCAGCCAGGGGATCGTGAGCTAATGACCCGGCATGAAATGCAGAATCGCTGTCCAGAATTGCTGATAACGAACTATTCCATGCTTGAGTATATGCTGATGCGACCTATCGAGCGTAACATTTTTGAGCAGACTAGGGATTGGCTCAGAGCGGATGCGAAGAATGAGCTTATCCTAGTGCTTGATGAGGCGCATATGTATAGAGGGGCGGGGGGAGCAGAGGTAGCCCTTTTAATACGCCGCCTCTGTGCTCGGTTGGATATACCTAGGGAACGCATGCGCTGCATTCTTACCAGTGCTAGCTTGGGGTCCATTGAGGATGGAGAACGTTTTGCCCAAGATTTAACTGGCTTATCACCAACCTCTTCGAGGAAATTTCGAATTATTGAGGGTACAAGGGAATCGCGTCCTGGCTCGCAAACTGTTACCAGTAAAGAAGCTAACGCATTGGCTGAATTCGACCTAAATTCATTTCAGTGCGTAGCTGAGGATCTTGAATCTGCACATGCAGCAATAGAATCTCTTGCCGAACGGATGGGCTGGCAAAAGCCAATAATAAAAGATCATAGTGCATTACGTAATTGGTTGTTTGATAATTTGACTGGTTTTGGTCCTATTGAAGCGCTTATTGAAATAGTTTCAGGTAAAGCTGTTAAGCTAAATATCCTGAGTGAAAACCTTTTTCCGGACTCTCCACAAGAAATTGCAGAGCGTGCGACAGATGCATTACTCGCATTGGGTTGCTATGCTCAGAGGACTTCCGATGGCAGAGTGCTAATTCCGACCCGCATGCATCTTTTTCATCGAGGATTACCAGGTCTTTATGCCTGTATAGATCCCGATTGTAATCAACGTTTAGGCAACCACAGCGGGCCAACTATACTTGGCCGCCTATATACGAAACCATTGGATCAATGTAAATGCGCTTCAAAAGGGCGAATCTACGAATTACTTACCCATCGTGACTGCGGTGCGGCTTTTATTCGTGGATACGTTAGTTCCGAAATGGACTTTGTATGGCACCAACCGAACGGACCATTATCAGAGGATGGGGATATCGATCTTGTTCCCATTGAGATATTAGTCGAGGGAACACCTCATTTACATAGTGATTACCAGGACAGATGGCTACATATAGCAACGGGACTCCTTTCTAAACAGTGTCAAGACGAGGGTTCTGGTTATCGCAAAGTTTTTATACCTGACCGAGTTAAGTCTGGATCAGAAATTACATTTGATGAATGCCCCGTTTGTACGCGAAAGACAAGAAGTGATCAGAATGAACCTTCTAAAATCATGGATCATGTAACAAAAGGGGAGGCACCTTTTACAACGTTAGTACGTACACAGATGTCTCACCAGCCAGCTAGTCGTCCTATTGATGGCAAACATCCCAATGGGGGGAAAAAAGTACTTATTTTTTCTGATGGCCGACAAAAAGCAGCTAGGTTAGCACGTGATATTCCTAGAGATATTGAGCTTGATTTGTTTCGGCAGTCCATTGCTCTCGCCTGTTCTAAACTGAAAGATATCAAGCGGGAACCCAAACCAACATCAATACTTTACCTTGCTTTCCTATCAGTCCTTTCTGAACACGACTTGATTATTTTTGATGGGGAAGATTCCCGAAAAGTTGTAATGGCCCGTGCTGAATTTGATCGTGATTGTGATAGCGATCTGGCTCAAGCTTTTGATGATGATTTCAGCCCCCAGGAGTCACCGTCACGATATAAAATGGCGTTGCTTAAACTTTTATGTAGCAACTACTATTCTCTTTCTGGAACAACTGTTGGTTTTGTTGAACCATCGCAGCTTAAATCAAAGAAAATGTGGGAAGCTGTGCAGGCCAAGAAGCTCAATATTGAGAGTAAGGATGTTCATGCTTTAGCTGTTGCTTGGATTGATACCTTACTCACTGAATTTGCTTTTGATGAATCTATTGATTCGACACTACGAACCAAAGCGGCTGGATTCTATAAACCCAACTGGGGTAGTAAAGGACGGTTTGGAAAAGCTCTTAGAAAAACACTGATACTTCATCCAGCTATGGGGGAGCTTTCTGTGGAAGTTTTGGAGGATATTTTTCGTACTCATCTGACATTAGGAAAAGATGGTGTTTACTTTCTTACTCCAAATGCACTTCGCCTGAAAATCGATCTCTTGCATGTCTGGAAGCAATGTAATGACTGCACAGCACTAATGCCATTTGCTTTAGAGCATTCTACTTGCCTTGCTTGTGGTAGTAACAATGTCAAAACTGTCGATCCGTCGGAAAGCAGCTATATTAATGCACGAAAAGGATTCTGGCGTTCGCCGGTAGAAGAGGTTTTGGTTTCAAATTCGCGGCTTCTGAACCTTAGTGTTGAAGAACATACCGCTCAACTATCACATAGAGATAGGGCCAGCGTTCATGCTACTACAGAACTCTACGAACTGAGATTCCAAGATGTTCTTATTAACGATAACGACAAGCCCATTGATGTACTTAGTTGTACGACGACGATGGAAGTGGGGGTTGATATTGGGTCTCTGGTTGCTGTTGCTTTAAGAAACGTCCCTCCGCAACGAGAAAATTATCAGCAACGTGCTGGGCGAGCAGGCCGCCGTGGTGCATCTGTTTCAACGGTGGTTACATATTCTCAAAATGGCCCTCACGATAGTTATTATTTCCTTAATCCTGAACACATTGTTGCAGGTTCTCCTCGTACACCGGAAGTGAAGGTAAATAATCCAAAAATAGCCAGAAGGCACGTTCATTCTTTTTTAGTTCAGACTTTTTTCCACGAGTTAATGGAACAAGGGATTTATAATCCCGCAGAGAAAACGTCCATGCTTGAGAAGGCACTTGGTACTACACGAGAGTTTTTTCATGGGGCAAAAGATACTGGCCTAAATCTCGATGGTTTTGATAATTGGGTTAAAAACCGTATTCTATCTACCAGTGGTGATTTGAGAACAAGTGTTGCAGCATGGCTTCCTTCTGTTCTTGAAACTGGAGGACTTTCTGCTAGCGACTGGTTTGCTAAGGTAGCAGAGGAGTTTTTAAATACACTCCATGGGCTGGCTGAAATTGTTCCACAACCTCTCGTTCTGGTTGATGAGGAAAATGAAGATGATGATCAGACCTCTAGTGGAATGAAATTTGAACAAGAAGAATTGCTCGAATTCTTGTTTTACCATGGTTTATTACCAAGTTATGCATTTCCTACAAGCCTCTGTAGTTTCTTGGTCGAAAAAATAGCAAAGAATACTAGAGGTTCTTTTGAGGTACGAACAGTACAACAGCCTCAGCAGTCAATTTCTCAGGCTCTGAGTGAATATGCCCCAGGGCGTTTGATTGTTATTGATAGGAAAACCTATCGCTCAGGCGGTGTTTTTTCTAATGCATTGAAAGGAGAACTAAACCGGGCACGAAAACTTTTCAATAATCCTAAAAAGTTTATTCATTGCGATAAGTGCTCTTTTGTCCGCGATCCTCATAATAATCAGAATAGCGAAAATATTTGTCCGATCTGTGGTGGCATTTTAAAAGAAGAAATAATGATTCAGCCCGAAGTCTTTGGACCTGAAAAGGCTAGGGAACTTAATGAGGACGACAGAGAACAAGAAATCACCTATGCAACAGCGGCACAATATCCACAACCTGTTGATCCTGAGGATTTTAAGTTCAATAAAGGTGGTGCTCATATTGTTTTTACTCACGCAATAGATCAGAAACTGGTGACGGTGAACCGAGGAAAGAATGAAGGTGAATCCAGCGGTTTTTCAGTATGTTGCGAATGTGGTGCAGCCTCCGTTTATGATTCCTACTCACCGGCAAGGGGGGCACATGAAAGACCGTATAAATATATATCTACTAAGGAAACGCCGCGCTTATGCTCGGGCGAATATAAACGCGTTTTTCTCGGACATGATTTCCGTACAGATTTGCTCTTATTACGAATAACTGTTGGGTCTCCGCTTGTAACTGACACTTCAAATGCTATCGTTCTACGAATGTATGAAGATGCATTATATTCAATAGCGGAAGCACTTAGACTTGCAGCTAGTCGCCATAAACAACTAGATCTTGATCCTGCTGAGTTTGGCTCTGGTTTCAGGATTTTACCCACTATAGGGGAAGATACTCAGACATTAGATCTCTTCCTATATGATACTTTGTCCGGCGGTGCGGGTTACGCGGAAGTAGCTGCAGCGAATCTGGATGACATTCTTACTGCAACACTCGCATTATTAGAAGGTTGTGAGTGCGACACATCCTGTACAGATTGTCTCAATCATTTCCACAACCAGCATATACAAAGCCGTCTCGATAGGAAACTAGGTGCATCTTTACTTCGTTATGCTCTGTACGGAATGGTTCCTCATTGTGCTTCACCTGATATTCAGGTGGAAAAATTGTCTCAATTAAGGGCAAGTCTGGAATTGGATGGTTTCCAATGCCTAATTAAGGGAGCTCAAGAGGCACCTATGATTGTGAGCTTGAATGGCCGTTCTGTTGCAGTGGGAAGTTATCCTGGCCTTATTGATCGAATCGACTTTCAACACGATGTATATAAGGCTAAGAAGACTAATGATCATATAGCCTTTAATGAATACCTTCTTCGTTCAAATCTGCCACAAGCACATCAAAATGTTAGGAAATTATTGCGCTGATAGCAGTGTTGGGTGCCCTAAAGTCTTGTAGGGCACTCAAGGTTATTCTTTTTTACTTTTGTTAATAGCATGATCTCTTCACTTTTGACCTGACTCAGTTCCCCCACGACTGAAGAAAGGAGAGAGGTCAGAAGACGCCATATCCTCACACCTTAAACACCTGCTTACGATGCCAGCCGATGTATTGTTCTGCCGGCCATAGGGATTCATCATGCGGCAGATGCAATAACTGGCCGTTTCGCTGCCAGAACAGGTTGTCGACGACAGGGCTGCGGCTGACACCGGCGGAGATGCGGATAGTCAGATTTTTATCTAATCCGAAAGCGCCCATATCAAATGCATCGTGGTGAAGAGAACACAGTGCCAGACCATTGTGTACCACACACGGGCCGCCGTAGGCTTTCCAGTGAATATGCGCGGCTTCAATACCCACCAGTGCACCATCCAGGCGGAGGTCATAGCCGCAGAAAGCGCAGCGGGAGTGATAAGCGCGCAATATGATATCTCTGAAATGCGGGTCGCGGTTTTTTGTCCGGTCAACAAAATCCAGGCCAAGTTGGTTAGCAAGGATCCGCTGAATACTTTCCGGGAAACGGTTTGTCGGAATTTGCTGGGCCAGTTTATCAATTAATTCCGGGTATTCACGTAATTGCCGGTAAGCGGTTTCATCAAAGCCGCCTGATACGTGATTATCAATTAACTCTTTCTTTGTCGGCTGCGTGTTACCCCGGCGGTGTTTACAACCTTCCGCATCGGTAATTTCCCAGAAACCATCACTCCTGAGACGCCAGAAAGGCATATTAGGGTAATCAGTGCGTCGCTTGGGTCCAAACTCTCTCAGCAGGCGGGTCAGTGGTTCGTGGATTTCCCGGCCATAATTGAACAGACGCGAATGCCCCGCCTTATACTGCGAAAGCACATACAACAGCAGTAACGGCTTATGAGGGGCGCATACGTCACCCTGGCGCCACACTGAAATGCTGGCGATGGCGGATTGCAGTGTTTCGGGAGATATCATGATAAGAATGAACCGGGTAACATATTTATATAACTGCGATCATGCTCGTAAAACTGGTGAATTTCAATGGAGGGTGTCACGTTAACAGGAGGAAAAGACTGATGTTTTCGTCTGGTTATACTCACACAAACATCAAACTCACCGAAAGTATAAGCGCCACATAAGCAGCCATAAAAATATAAGGTGTGATTAACAGGAGTGATAACAGAAACAATATAATACGTAAAAGCCGGTCAGATGAGATGGATGAAAGCCAGAGGATGAACAGGGAGGTGATAAAAATCACTGTGATATCAATGTATTTATAGACAGAAAAAATAGCATCGACCAATATCATTTCTCCCTGATGATTATTATCCCGTTGTCATCCTTAACATACTCAAAAATTGAAAATTTTCAATGTTTTCAGCGCGTTTGCTGTTACAAAAATTATAACAATTTCAATAGAATATTGATTATATTTACCGCATTGATATTGTCCACTTCCCCTAAAATAAGACAGCTATAATTAGATT
>UMGS01010842.1_pt1 | contig 13610 bp, 15 predicted proteins | sample 1965341 | NCBI WGS metagenome assembly UMGS01 (sample SAMEA4836079, study PRJEB28245) | human gut metagenome | biome: gut microbiome; material: fecal sample | place: Denmark | collected 2008 | reverse complement strand
TGTCTCCCAGAGCCGTCATCCATCTGTAATCATATCCATGCTGGGGTTCCAGCTCCGGAGATGCAATAACATAATCGGCATATCCATCCAGACAGCCGGCAGTCTCCGCACTTCCCATAAGACAGGCGTCAAACGCCACAAAGTCAAAGGCACTGTCTGCCATAACTGAATGGCCCAAAGCCTCCCTTATCTCCTCCAGTGAGAGCCCATCCCCGTCAAAATGGCTGTCGCTTCCGTATCCTCCCACCGGACCGCCTCCATGATTCCACAGAATCAACCCATAATGATTGGCCGGATAAGACCGGACACCGTAGTTGATAAAATCCGTCAGTGTATCCGCATCCCCCATATTCCTGATTTCCATGGATTCCATGGATGATATTCCATCCCCTGTCAGGGGAAATCTGGCATAGGGTACGCCATCCATTTCATCCAGCTCCCACCGGGTGGAACCGCCTGCCTCAACCACTACATGGAGGGAAGGTGATTTTCCTTCCTGCTCCATCACCTTCAATGCATCCATCATTTCCCAAAGGTCCGCTGTGGCGGCGCCGTAATCCCCCTCCAGGTCACTTCCGTTCATATAAACCATGATTGTACTGTCCGCCGCCTCTGCCGCCTCTGCATATTCCTTTACCTGGATTCCCTGACGCTCAGAGCCGCTTACCGTATAGAGAGCTGCTCCTGCCAGCAAGGCGCTGAGGGCCGCCGCGATTCGCGGCGCAGTGACCCTCTTTCTATTTTGTTCCATCTGCCAATCTCCTTTTCATTATCACTACAAAATCATTTTGCCGTTTCGTATCTTTACCGCCTCGCGTCTTACCGCTTTACAGCCTGCTGTCATACCTGCCCTTGCGGCTCCTGTTCCTCATTACACGCACGTTCTCAGAAGTCCTGGCCCCAAATTCCTGCCTTGCCTCGTCCATATACTGGTGAATCAATCCCTCCCGGGATAGATTAATGTAATTCTTGCCGCTGCGGTCCACAGGGAAACTGCGGTACATGGCTTCCTCGGTCTTATTCAGCACGCGCTCCATACTCCCTTCCGCCGGGGACAGCGCCTTCTTCTGTTTCCGCTCACCAGTCTTCTTCTTTTGAAGCTTAGCATACGTCAGCATCTGTTTCCTCTGGCTCTCAACCGCGGACATGCTCTTCTTTACCTCATCATACAAAAGCTTTGCCTGGTCGTAATTGTGAATAACATCCTTCAGCTCAGACAGCTCCTCATCCCGGAACACCCCCTCCTTCTCTTTCAGGGTAATCTTACGCTTTAATCCGCCCATGGAGCCGGACAGCGCCTTCACATCCCCGGCCTGTTCCCCCGTAGTCAGAATACCGCCCACACAGTCCAGAGCGTTCATATACTCCTGGTTCATCTGGTCAAAGTCAGACATGGGTTCGCGAAACTCCCGGATATAAGCTTCCTGCATGGAACGCATCAGCCTTGTGGAAGATTTCATCTGCTCCCTGGCTCCCGCCAGGCGCCTGCACTGTTCTTCTATGGTATATGTTTCGTGGCTGTACCTCCTGAAATTGCTGCGGAAAGCCCCATCCTCAATGTGGTCCAAATCATTTTTCATCCGCCCGTTCATATTGCCTGATACCGTGCCTGCCGCATCGGATTTCAGCGCAGAGTGGCCCATTTTTGTCTCATACCGGTAAGTCTTTCCCAGGGCAACAAACTCAATGGATGCCCTGAATTCCTGTTCGCTCATGTTAGCCTTGCCGTACAGCTCCAGCCGGTTGATATAGAAGAATGACAATGCCCCCTGTATCACGGCATTTACCGCTTTCATGACACCCTCTCCAACCTTGCCGGCCAACTGCACCGCGGCTTTGGCCACCTGAAGAGCAGCTGTTGCCACCCCGATTGCCACATATACTCCGGCCTTGGCCACCTCATAGGCTCCTATCTCAATTCCCTTGGCAATGGCCACAAACGCCTTCTTCCACCACTTGGCATTCCTGATGGATCGTTTGCAGTCCTCAATTTTACGGTTCAGGGAATCAATCTGCCCATACAGCTCATTTACATGGGCCTGCGCCCTGTCAATCTCCTTGGTGGCATTCTTAATCTTATCCCTGAGCCGGTCAATAGCTCTGTTGATGCTCTCCTGTACTGCCTTCAGTTTTTCCGCCAGCTTGGACGTATCAATCACCAGACGGAATTCAAATCCGCCCCGGTTAAAATCCTGGTAATTCACCTTCAGATGGATACTCACATCAAAAACCGCCAGCCAGTTAAACCGCACATCGATGGATATAAGCCCCTTGCAGAAGATAATTCTGGTCTCAAAATACAGGATGGACAGCAGCTCAATCCTTCCGTCCAGATAGAACGTCACATCCTTCTTGCCTGCGGACAGGAAGAATACGATACCCTTCTGTTCCTTGCCCATAAACTGTCTCAGCACACTGTCCGCGGGCACAGGAAGGGCTTCCCCGGACTCCTGCCCGGCTTTGGAGGGACCCAATTTCAGGAAACCCAGATTAACCTCCGGTATACGTCCATACGCCAGCACCCCATCCCCCTCCCGGAAGGAAAACAGAACCTCGAACCGGACCTTAAAAATCTCAATGACTCCGCATACAAAGATTCCCCGTTCCACCGTGTAGCTGCCCAGCCTGGTATTCACATCCGCATAATAAAACTGGGCCGTAAGCTTGATGCCGCCTGAACCGTCTATGTAATAATGACGCATCCGCCGCTGGTCCACCAGGTCCACCCCATCCCCAAAGGGAGAAGCCTTTACCTGAGCCTTGTCCAATACCAGGCTGTTATCATGGACTCTCTGGTTAAATGCCTCTGCCAGCCGGGATCCGTTAGCATTCTTAACCAGTTCCCGGTCAAAAGCCTGCATGTCCTGGAAAGGAAGCCCTAATATACGGATAAAATCAATGCTGTCAAGGCCGTCAAAAGAAAGCCCCAGCAGATTTCTCACCAAAATGGGAATGGACAGGTCGCTGACTGCTGCCGACAGCAAATCCAGCTTTGGAACCGATCCGGCCACAGTAAGCATCACAGCCCCAAACAGGTGAATTTCCCGTATATAAAGATTGGCAAACATGGCAAAGGACGGCCCCTGGTCAAACCCTATGGCCAGGCAGGTATCCCCTATGGAAAACGGGCCTGCCAGATGAATGGGCTCCCTGACCTCCCCAAAGGCCTCCACCATAAAGCGGGTCCTGGATATGCCGCAGTTTACATGAAACTCCATATCCGGCACAAATACAAACCGAAAGGTACCCTGAAGGGCCAGTGACAAGGCGCTGCTTCTAAGCCCAACTGCCAGACACATGTTCCTGCTCTCCATAAAACTGTTTTTGCTTGCCGGAATTGCCGCCATACACAAAAATCCGTCTTCACCTGCTCCCAGAAAAAGCTGCGTCTCCTCAAGGCCGAACAGCTCCCTGACTGCCCTCTCAAACACGCTGTCTCCATTCAGTTTCAAATGGGAGTATGCCAGAAAGCTGCACCTGTCAATCTGAGCCGGAAAAGCCTCGGCTCCCGGCGCCCCATCCATCAAATCTCCGGGACTCAGCCCCTTTCCCACACGTCCGAAGAAATAAAACTGCTCCATCCCAAAAAAGTCTGCTGCTTTCTTCACCGCATCCATAAGGGAGGATACCTGCGCGTTTCCCCTATTACTATCTGCTGAAAATGAAAAAAGAATGGCTGCGCTTCCCCTGCCTGCTGCTGCTTTAAAATACAGCCCCGGTTCTCCATAACCCAGGACTGTGATTCCATGAATGCAGGAAAGAGCGGCACGCTTATTGGAAGCATGGACCAGACCGGAGGCGTATCCTCCGAATTTGGAAGCCATTTCACCATCCACAGCCTCCAATAATCCCGCAGGCCCCCTCTGGTCCATCTGAAGTTCTCCGCAAAAAGACAATTCGCTCTTATCATACCAGACAGCCAGCCTGGCCGGACACCCCCTGACGGCGCCCTCTACGGCTATGCTGCACGACATCTGCCTCTGGTTCATTCCTGCCGCTCCTTTCCCGCAATCTTTCCATGATGCATTGTATATTACGTTTCTTATGCTACTTGGCGGCCTGACTCTTGTCCGGCAGTGCAGCCACGCCCAGGTATTCGTCCACAGTAATCAGGGCCATCTTGTCCACTACCTTCTTTCTGTCCGTATTCCAGACAGAAATGGAAAGGTTCGTCACATCCACAATGGGCTTAATGGTTTCCGGTACCAGGCCTTCTGTCACCACCTGCAGCTGAAACGCATACTCCAGGACAGAATTCTCTCCCTTTTTACAGATGTACAGATAAGCCATCTGAAGCTTGATTACAATATCTTCCAGTTTCATGGATGTGGAGCCGCCCTCCTTGGCGGCCTCGGTCATGGCTTTCTCAAGCTGGGCCGTATCCACGGCAGTATCACTGCCTGTCACGCCCCTGGCCATCTTCTTGATATCGTCAATCAGATCCTTTACGGAAATACCGCTGTCCGGCGTCTGTTCTGACGGAATCAAAAGAACTGCATATCCTCCCTCATTTTTTTCATACATGGCATGAAGCTGGGTCCCAATCAGGGAAAAGTCAATACCTATTGAAGCTTTTAATGTGTTGTTTTCCATTCTGCTGCTCTCCTTTTCTTAATTATTTTTGTATACTATCTATCATCAATACAGCCCTCCGGATGGCTGCAAAGCCATCATACCGTTAAAATGGTACCGGCTGCGTCTTGACGGCATCGTTTGGATGATTACCGGCATGAATGGCGTATTTTCTGCAGTTTACACGTCCATTTTTCCAGTTCCCCCAGATGTTCCTGCCCCCTCCTTCCGCATACAATATACACTCTTTCTCTGTAAGCTCCATTCCCTTAACCGCGGCATAGGTTCTCCATACCAACTGGCTGTAAGAATCTGAAATCATCTGTTCCTCCCCTCCAAGAGTACTGTTCCTGTCACGGCACAGATCCATCTCATCTGCCAGACGTATAATCCCCGCGATACACAGCTGCCGCATACCATCGGAAAGCATGTTTAACGGCATGGACGGGCGGAAGGACGGCGCCGTTGGACGGTATGTTTGGGCAGCACTGTTGGGCGGCATGCAAAAAAGGACGTTAAGCCACGGACCATTCCATAGCTTAACGTCCTTTCCTCCAATCAGTCTATCAAAACACAGTCAGGCCGGATTACATACCTGCAAACTGATTCTTTACCTTCATGATTTTCTGCTGTTCCGCCTGCTCCGTCTGATACCATCCCTTGGCGGACATCTGCTTATAGATGTCATCCTGCATACACAAGCTGTCATTCAGCGCCTGGTTAAAGGTCTGATGCACATCAGCCGTGGAAGACTCGATGGTTCCGTGAACATACAGGTCGCATACCCCCTTCTCGGTCAGAAGAAGGTTCTCCATAATACACTTGTCGTCCATTCTCTGCTTCCTCCTTATACGAGTTTATAAAAACTGTCAAAAATCTGCTGGTGCTTCTGTTCCATCTGCTGTACCTGATTTTTAAGGGCAGGATCCTGCAGATTCTGGATGGCTTCCTGGCACTGATTCATCAAAAACTGCTCATGGCCTAATGCATCCTCAATATAATTTAATTCCTTTGGACTCATAAGATATCACCTCCATGATTAGTATGCCGCCTGCCTACTCAGGATATGCATAAATCCGTATCTATCCCGAATTGGTTCGATGTAACGGGCTCAATACTAACAGTTCCCCTATTATTAACAAATAAAACTTGTAATTTTACCCCAAAATACAGTACAATAGTAATAGTAACATGTATACCGGCAGTCAATTTTCCGGAACCAACAAGGAGGGATATACAATGGCAAAAAAATCACTCATTATCGCAGCCTTGGCAGCGTTCCTCTCCATGGGCACTCTGTTCTCCGCCTATGGGCAGGAAAAAGCAATCACATCCATACCCTTGACATTTTCCTGGGACACAGCCCCAAAGGGCGGCGAACTGGTAGGCAATGTATATGCAGTATCCAGCACCAGTGAATTCAAGGTGGAAGGAGCCGTGTACGACAAAAAGGATGACCAGTGGGACTATGGCGAGAGGCCCGTCGTGGAGGTGGAGCTCTCCGCAAAGGACGGATACTACTTTTCCAGCACCAAACGCAGCATTTTTTCGCTGACCGGCTGCGGAGCCCAGTTTAAAACCGCTGAAAAGGACGGAGATGGTAGCGCTTTAATCCTTCAGGTGTATCTGCCTGCCATAGACGGTAATCTTCCTATTACCACATCCGTCAGCTGGAACCAGACCACCGCTGTGTGGGATAAGGTAAACGGGAGCAAAAACTACGAAGTACGCCTGTACCGGGACAAAATACTGGTAACCACCCAAAAGACGTCCGAATCCACCTATGACTTCAGTTCCTACATCAATGTAGAGGGAAATTACACATTCACCGTACGGGCATTGGGCACCTACAGCTCCCAGGCCGGACCATGGACCGACAACTCCGAGCCCCTGACCATCCGCACCGAAGACACCTGGTTTATCACCAACGGAAAATGGGATAAGACCTCCTCCGGATGGCGCTATGTATATCCAAACAACGTCTACCCGGTAAACAGCTGGCGCTGCATCAGCGACAACTGGTATTACTTTGGACAGAATGGGTATATGGAATCTGATTGTTATGTAAAATCATCCGACCAGGATTTGTATTATTGGCTGGGAAGCGACGGAATCTGGAATACTGAGAAGGATACCGCTGCGCCGGAGTCCGGGGCGCGGGTTGTGAAATAGTGAACATATAAAACTGGCAGGTGCTTGATGCCATCAGCGGTGCAAAAGCATCTGCCATCATCTGCAGCATAGCAGAAACAGCAAAGGCAAACACTCTGAAACCATATGAGTATTTCCATACTTATTGTCAATAATAACTGAACATATGGAAGTGCTACCCCAACAAGCAGAAACTGCTTGCCAAGTAGCAACGCAGACGAAAACTCCGTAATAGGGGAGTAAATATCGTTCTACATTCGAGCAAGAGCGAACCGACCATCCATGCGGTAGACATTCTTACTTTAGCCACTCCGTCACAGATTGCTCCGCTACCGCTTTATCATTTTGGGCGGTCGTTCCTGCAATAGCCAAGCCGGTTTTTACAGTTGCACCTGGGCAAGCTGTGCTGATATTTTCAACAGTACCAGACAGTCCGCTTCCAGCATGAGTGCAGAATGAGATAATTGTCTTTCCCGCAAAATCATTGCTCTCCAAAAACGTATAGACCGCCATAGGCATATCGCCCCACCAGATCGGATAGCCAAGGTAAATTGTGTCATAGCTGTCTAAATTATCTATGCTTTCAGCCAATTCCGGGCGGGCCTTCTCGCTCTTTTCCGATTGGGCAATCTCGGTACATTCTTCGTAATTTTCTGGATAAGCATTTACTGTCTTTATCTCAAACAATTCTCCGCCAGTCTGCGCTGCAATGATCTCCGCAACGATAGCAGTATTACCTTTCTCAATAACACCCACGTCATAGTTTTCGCCGGTACGAGAGAAGTAAGCCACCAAAATGTCATTATCGTCCTCCCGCTCTTTTTCGGATATTTCGCCAGGAACGTCAGATTCAACCGAGACTATCGACTCACTTTCAGATGGGACAACGGAAGCTGTTTCATTTGAGGAAGATATTCCGCAAGCGGATAAGATGATAGCAAGCAAAACAGAAACAGCGGTTTTTAACATTCTACTCACTCCCTCACGCCTCCGGCTTCAGTGGACCATAGTAATAGCTGGAAGTTGCGCCGCCATCAATCAGGAAGGTGGAGCCTGTGATAAAAGCACCCTTGCCGCTCATCAACAGTTCGGCAACATTTGCCACTTCATCCGCCGTACCGGGTCGGCCAGCGGGGCATTTGGCGAACATATTCTTGTAAAAAATCCCACGGGGGCCGTTGAACTCGTCCAGAGCCAACGGCGTGACGATAATGCCGGGGGCAATATCATTCAGTCTTGCCCCTCTCTCACCCCACTTGACGGACTCCGCCATAACCCGTTTCTCGTTGCACCGCTTGGCCATCTGGTAAGCATGGAGAGTATCACGGATGTTCTCCGGCTGAAGGATGTCCAGCGACAGCAGTTCCTCGGTGGGCGTGGTAGCCAACAGCGCATCCTCCGCCGCTGTCAAGGTGGGCATCCTCCAGCCGGATTGGCTGGAAATGGTGACGCCCACGCCGCCGGGGGCAATTACTTTGCCCACTTCTTCCAGCAGAACAGCGGTCCCATAGAGGTCAACCTTCAAGATTGCCTCAATGGGCGCCTGGCTGGGGGAAACGCCCGCAGCATTCACCAGCATGGTAATGGGGCCATATTTCTGTCCCTCGGCAATCAAGGCGAGAATGGATTCCCGGCTGGACAAATCCATTTCCATGGGAACCACGTCAAAGCCCGCCTCATTCATCGTCCTGGCGATTGCCTGCGCATTTTCCGGCTTTTTATCGCCCACTACGATTTTCATTCCGGCGCCCATCCTGCGGGCGATTGCCATGCCGATCTGTCCGGCTCCGGTCAAAAGCATTACTTTTTTCATTGAAATCCCCTCCAAAGTTCAATACGTTGAGGCTGTGGTCTTTCCTACAAACCATCTTTCGTTTCGCTCCAAAAGATCCATTTGAAGCTGAATCCGCCAGGTATGTTTACCGCCGCCAGTACGCGGGTCTGTCCAATAAGTGTGACGGTTCCTGGCGATTTTCGCCCGGCAGGACTCCAGATAACTCGCCCTTTGCGCCTCGTCCATTACACCCACTTTTCCACCGCGGCCTTCGCGCCGTCCACACTGCTGCCGTGGATTGCCAAGCCCTTTTCGACCTTCGCGCCCTTGCAGGTCTGCTGGATTTTCCGCTCGGTGCCAGCCAGGCCGCTGCCCTCATGGGTGCAGAAGGGGTGGATGGTCTTGCCCGTCCAGTCGAAAGCCTCCAGGAAGGTATAGACCGCCATAGGCATATCGCCCCAGTAGTTGGGATAGCCCAGGTAAATTTCATCATACCCGTCCAGACTGCCCAGCGTCCGCGCCAGCTCCGGGCGGGCCTTGGCCTGCAAGTCCTTTTTCGCCTGCTCGATGCAGGTATTGTAATCGGCGGCATAGGGTTCGGCCTGTTCGATCTTGAACAGTTCCGCACCGGTAGCGGCAGCAATCATGTTTGCCGCCTTTTCTGTGTTGCCCACCTCAATATAACGGTAGGCTCCGCCAAAATAGTTTTCATCTGCTCTTGAATAAAAGACAACCAGTTTTGCCATTACCTGACACCTCCCGCAGTACCGAAATATTTTGCAATCTCATCCATCCGCTCACCCTGCTTTGCATGGAATGGGCAGCGTTTGTCACAATGGCCGCAGTGGATACAGTCATCCGCATGGAGTTCCAGTTTGCGGTAGTGATCTGCCGCCAGCGAATCGCCAATCTTTGCGAGGTCATAGTATTTGTTGATAAGGGCAATGTCCAGCCCTTTGGGACAAGGGTGACAGTGGGAGCAATAAACGCATTTACCTTCAGCCTCCGCCGGGGCAAAGCTGCCGAGGGCGGAATAATCCCGCTCCTCCGGGGCGGCGTCCAGATAGGCCAAGGCCCGGTCCAGATCGGAGCGGCTTCTGTATCCGGGCAGCACATTCAGCACTCCCGGTTTATCCAGGGCATATTGAATACACTGAATTTCGGTTAGGGCCCGCTTAAATGGAGAAAGCGCACCGCACAGCAGTTGACCGCCTCCGAAGGGCTTCATAACCGTGATGCCCACCTGTTCTTTTTGGCACCGCTGATAGAGCTTCAGCCGCTCGTCCACGCCGCCGATGGCATAGTCGCCATGGCGGTAATCGTAGGCGGGATTAATGCTGAACATCACCACGTCCAACACCCCCATGTCCAGCAAACGATTGACGATCTCCGGGGTGTGGGAGGACAGCCCAATGTGCCGGGCCACCCCTTGCGCTTTCAGATTTTGGATGTGTTCCAGTGCGCCGGAATTGATATAATTTTTTAAATCGGAAAGTTCGTCTATGCAGTGGATAAAGCCGAAATCAATATAATCTGTGTTCAGTTTATCCAAAAGCCAGTCCATGCCCCGCTTGATACGGTTCAGATCTGTTGTCCAGCCGTACTTCCCGGAGGAATAGTCCGCACCAAAGTGCATCTGCAGATACACCCAATTCCGGTTCCCGGCAAACGCGGTGCGGTAGTAGTCAAACGCCACCGCCTCGGGGACAGCCATATCAAAATAGTTGATACCATGTTCCATTGCGGCGGTGATGGTATCGACACCCTCTTTTTCACCGGCTTGATGAATACTGGAGCCTCCAAAGCCTAAGACACTGATTTGCTCAGTTCCTTTCGGCAGTCTGCGATATTCCATGGCCGCGCCCTCCTTAATTTTTCTCAAATTCCTTCGCCACGTCTACCAGCAGGTCACGGATGTGCAGATGCTGGGGACAGGCTTTCTCGCACTTGCCGCACTTGATGCAGTCGCTGGCCTTGCCGCCCTGCCTGGTGTGGACCTCGTTGTAGTAATAATCGGCGTTCCAGTCGTGGTAGATCATTTTCGTATTCATTACCGCGAACAGATCGGGGATAGAAATTTTTTGCGGGCATCCTTCCACACAATACCGGCAGGCGGTGCAGGGGATCAGGTTCATGGAGCGGAAAATCTCCTGCACCTTGCCCACAGCTTCCAGTTCCTTCTTGTTCAAGGGCTGGAAATCCCGCATATAGCTGATGTTATCCTCCATCTGCTCCAGGCTGCTCATACCGGAGAGGACCATCATGATCCCTTCAAACCCGGCAGCAAAGCGGATGGCGTAGCTGGCGGGGCTGGCGCTGCCCAGTTCCCTGAAAACCTCCATGGCTTTCTCCGGGAGGCTAACCAGATTGCCGCCCTTCACCGGCTCCATGACGATCACCGGCTTGCCAAATTTCCGGCAGACTTCGTAACACTTGCGGCTCTCTACGGCGGGATCGTCATAATCCACATAGTTGAACTGGATCTGCACGACTTCGATCTGCGGGTACTCGGTCAAAATCTGCTCCAGTACCTTGGCCCGATCGTGGAAGGAAATGCCGAAATGCCGGATTTTCCCCTCTGCTTTCAGTTCCAAAGCTGTTTCATAGGCGCGGCACTTTTTGAAAAAAGCGAAATTCTCCACCCCCTGGGCGTGCATCAGGTAGAAGTCGAAGTAGTCCACGCCACAGTCCCGCAGCTGCTCCTCAAACAGGGGCCGGATGTCCGCCTCGCTTTTGAACAGATAACCGGAGAGCTTGGTAGTCAGGATATAGCGGTCACGGGGATAGCGGCTTGTCAGGCACTCCCGCAGGGCCGGCTCGCTCTTTCCGTTTAAGTAGCCGTGGGCGGTATCGAAGTAGTTGAACCCTGCCTCCAGAAAGGCATCTACCATTTGGCAGGTTTGGGGAATATCCACTTCGCCGTCTTTCATAGGCAGACGCATAGCCCCAAAGCCAAAATTCTTTTTGATCTGTTCCATATCAGTTTTCCTCCTAGTTCCAATTTAGCGTCCCCGTTTTCAGGGCGCTTTGATAGACTGAGATTTTGTGGTCCAGGCGGCCGAGAGCCGCGCTGGTCTGCCGCTGCTGCTCCAGCAGGACCTCCCGCTGCTTCTCCAGAAGAGACAGACGGTCGGGGATCGTGCCGCTGCCGAGCTGCGTAAGACGCACATACTCCGCGATAACCTCTACCGGAAGCCCTGCGCTTCTCATACACAGCGTCAGTTCCACCCAGCGCAGGTCTTCGTCCTGGTAGTCGCGGGTTCCTCCGGCTGTGCGGGAGACGGCCGGGATCATCCCAGCCCGTTCGTAGTAGCGGAGGACGTCTGCGGAGATTCCGAATTTTTTGCTGACATCCCTGATTGTCGTAGTGGTCGCCTCCTTAATGTGCTGATAAAGCTATTATAATATTTGAAGTTCACTTCAAGTCAAGAGGGAAATGTAAATCAGAAAAAATTTCTGCCGTTTCAATATCCTATAGCAAAACAAATGGGCATAAATAAAAGGCAGACGCGCAATTTTGAATGTAGCGCATCTGCTTTCTACCCGATTAGCCCAATAGTTTATTGATTACTGTTTTTTATCATCACGGCTAAGCCTGCAATAGAGAGCTGTAATCTTTTTTGACTGTCTATTCAAAATAAACTCCTTTCCGACAGCCGGATATGATTTTTGTAGTGATTCCATTTTACCATATCTGCCGCCTTGCTTCAACGCTTTAAAGTGAGAATTTGAAACATTTTTACACTTCTGTGCTTAATATCCGATTGACTTTGGTAATCATATCTTCTCTTTGTCCCCTATCGAAGTGGGAACAGACAACATAATAAATACCATCCACCTCCTTTACAAAATCTAAATTTTTTGGTTTTGAGATTTGTTTAAAAAAAGCAAGACGTTCTTCTTTTGGCAATTCGGCAAGCATATCGTAAATATTGTCGATTGCTTTTCGGATAGCGGCATCTTCTGTAAAATCCTCTCTGGTTGTTTTGTCTATATAACTGTTCATCTGCAATAATCCTCCTCTAAAGAATAGGGCGAGAAAAATATCCCTCACCCTATAGCCTGTGGGAAAGCTGATTTTCAAACCGTCTGTTGGAATTAAAATCTGCCCTGTCATCCATACGGATCTGTTCAATAGTATTTTCATCAACTCCATGTTCACGCAATACTTTTTCTTCCCTTTCTTTCCAGATATGCCATTTTCTATCTTCACGTTCATGATTATATGCCATTCTTTTTTCCTCCAATTTGAATTGAGCAGGCTTCAGCCTGCGATACTTCTTGCCCATTAGGTCGAGAAGATTGCTGTTTAACAGGTGTATAACTAATTCAAATTGGCAGGCGTTGAACGGCATCCAACCTTAGAAGCGCCTTACAGCGTATTTCTACAAAAAACGACAAAAGAAAATCCGCAAGGGCTGTAAAGCCTTTACGGATTTGAGATTTTCTATTTCTGTTATATGGAGATTCTACTTCTACATACAAGGTGCAGAATCCATTTGTGATGGCAAAGATTTTTTCAACTGGCAATCCGCCAATCTTTGAAAATATATTATATGGACAGCCGCCTTTCAAAAGCGTCTGCATTGCTGTTTTTAAAAAGCACATAAAAGAACACCCTCTGACTGGAAAACAGATTTTGAAGGGGTTCGTTATTATCTGGGCATAGAAAAATCGCCGTCAAAATTACCGTTTTTTTATTTGACGGACTTGCCGCTATTGTTCTTATAAAAGGAAAGAGCCAATGCTCTGTGAATTTCCTCACAAAATCATTGGCTCTGTGTCTTTGCATCTGGCTCTGTAATGATGGTTATTTGGTAAGTAATTTTTTGCCTTAATCAAACTTTCCCGCCTGCACTTCGGACCGTATAGGGGATAATTTATCAGAACAGTATCGCCCCTAATCCTGTTGCGTGTCTTGCCGCCGCAGAGCGGGCATAATATCCATTCTATCTCATTCATAATAATCACTCTAATTTTTCTTTTAACGCCGCAATCCATTGTTCGATTGCCTGTACCAAAAAAACTGCTGCTGTAAAACTGCCATACCAGTTACCGGAATATCTGGTGCATCCAGGAACTGTGTTTCGGAGTATAGACAAAGCGGATCCGG
>UMGS01014658.1_pt1 | contig 13743 bp, 18 predicted proteins | sample 1965341 | NCBI WGS metagenome assembly UMGS01 (sample SAMEA4836079, study PRJEB28245) | human gut metagenome | biome: gut microbiome; material: fecal sample | place: Denmark | collected 2008 | reverse complement strand
GGGGGGCTGATGAGGCTGGAGGTATCTGACTGCGAACAACGGGATTGTTTTCACCGGCTGCACATTATGTGTCTGCTGTGGCTTCTGGTATCCGACTGCGAACAACGGGGTTGTTTTCACCAGCTGCACATTATGAGTCTGCTGTGACTCTGGTATCCGACTGCGAACTACGGGGTTGTTTTCAATTGCTGCACATCAGGAGTCTGATGAGGCTTAAGGTATCTGACTGCGAACAAGGGGGTTGTTTTCAGCTGCTGCGCATCAGGAATCCGCTGAGGCTTAAGATATACGACTGCGAACAAGGATCGTACTGCATATGTGGGGCAGCATCAGAATTTAGAGGCTTCCGGGATGTAGCTGCGAATAACGGGATGATTTTATTCATACAGGTCTTCATGAGTCAGTTAAGTCACAAGTAAATCACCGGGAAGAGGGGAGGTGTTCAGCATATTATCACTTCAGGTAATTGCGGAAGCTCAGGGGATGACTGGTAAATATCGAAGGGGGAGGATATGTGAAAAAAAAAGAAGATGGGTTTTCAGGTCATGTAAAAGAAAAGGGGAGGGGGCTAGGCATATCAGCCATCTTTATTAAAAAAATACAAAAACCAGCCAGAAGCTGGTTTTTGGAGTGGTTAATAATTATTTTAGTTGAGGGAATTCAACAATAAAACCGGAGGCACCGACAACGCCAGATATTCCAGGGAATATAGGGACAACAACGTCATTTCCTACAGAACCTAAATCTATTTGAATTTCTTTCGTTTCACCTGGAGAAACAATGTTTCCAATAACACTAATTGGGAATGCTGAGTCACCCCTAACAGTAATTAAAGCTGTCTGAACGCCTTTTGCTAAGGAACCATCATTACGGCGTAACTGACTTGCTTTAAGAACAGCCAGAGGTTCACCTGAAGAAAGGTTTAACGGTTTGTTAACCGCAAGGGTATTAAGTTTATCAAGAACAATGAGATTCTTAGGATAATATGCAAAACGGATAGATTTTGATGACTCATTACCTGCATCATCTATAGCTTTAACTACAAGTGTGTATTTATCAGTTTTTTCATCAAGTGAAGGAAACAAACGAGGATAAAGTGGTGTGTATGAACCATCTGTGTTATGGGTAAATCCTAATTCTACATCATCTGATGCAGGGCCTCCTTGAAGAACCATTTGAGAAATCTTGGACTTACTTAAAGCATCAGATACATCTACTGAGATGTTTTCTAATCCATAGACTGTACTTTCTGATAACAGTGGTTTACCTTCATACGAAAAAGAAATTGAAGGAGGGGAGTTATCAATAACAAGAGATCTGAACGGCAACTGAGAACTGTTGTTAAAAGTATCAGTGGCCCTGAATGTTAAATCATACTTCCCTTCAGGTATAGCCGATAAATCAAATGCATAAGTATAGTCCTCTCCAGACATCGCAACTTTTGTGCCCGTCAGAAGAACCGTATTAGAAATTGTATCCAGTATCTCTACCTTAGAAAGCATCAAGACATCACGCCAATTGCCATTGCCGGGTTGTGTGACATAAACAAGGACAGACTTATTCTCTTCTTTGTAATCATACCCTGTGATCTTAGGTATTAAATCTGTATTCCAAATGCTACGAATCTCAAATTGATTTGATGTAAGTGTCTTATCTTGATTGCGAACTATAAAATAATGAGCTATGTAACCATTCCCTTTGTTTATTGCGTATGAAAAAGGACCTGTGCAAGAACTTTCTCCGGGCTCAATAGTACAAACTTCGTAGCCTTGTGTAATGTTATAAAATGACTGCACATAATCTCTAGGATCTACAAACACAGTTATACTTTGATATTCACCTGGCAAATCTATGTTTGTGAATTTCATTGTGCCAGCAGAAAAATCGCCAATTGTTGAAAAGTTTGCTGCGAAGGATTTTATTGATGGGGATTTCGGAGCGATTGAACTTAACTTAACATTATACGAAGCGTTACCACCACCGTACTGGTATCCATTGTGAATAGTAAATGATGTTCCAACTGGGGTGGATTGTTTTATATATACATAACTATTATCCTCAGTAAGCAAAGAACCGAAGGATAAACCAGCTTTGTTATAAGCCCTATAATTATGTTTGGGAATTTTGTACACAAGAGTGACAGGGTTAGTATTAACAGTCATCCCTGCTGTATATTTAATGTAGCCAGACGAAATGCCGGGAACAACACTAGTTGAAGAATTGGGGTCTGCAACTGCAAATAGCTCATATTCACCGGCAGAAGAATCAAATACAAATTTTTGGTCGGGGACTTGAGTAACATTTCCGGCTTTATCATAAAGAAATGCTCGAAAGCGAAACTCTACATCGGCATCCGACACTGGCATCCAGGTAGCTTTGGCTATCGTTCCTCCACCTTTAGTTATAGGGGCTGTAGCAGCTCTTGACCCTTCGTCGTAGGTCATTGTATAGCTGGATTGTGTTGATCCATCTGGTTTTATTATTTGAACAATAGCCTTATCAAAACCAGATAGATCATTGATATTCTTAATTGCAAGATTTATAGCAGACTCTTGACCTTGGCCAAGTTCCCAGCGAGGTCCCGTTACAACCATGTTGTACCCAGGAATCCATGGTACAGAGAAGTTATCAGACGTAGGGCCTACCGTATCTATTATAAAAGGATGAGATGTTGTTGAAACAACGGTAGATTTTGAGTCTAAAATCTCAGATTTTATGGTGTAACGACCATCACTGATAGGTGGAATAGTGACAGTCTTTCCGTAAAAGATATTTCCATTAGCGGAAGAAATCCTGTCATCAACAGAGATGATACTTGTTGTTGTGCTGTAAACAGCACTGTTATCAGCATCGCGAGTTACGGTTAAGCGGATTTGTTGATCCAAGCCACCAATGAGGAGAGCGTTAAAATTCCCATGTGGATTAAGATAGGGCGCACTTTCGGGGACACTTTTTTGCGCCCCATTGATATCTGTAAAGGTGTACTCGTATACCCGGGCCTGGGCGTTGGAAAACATGCTCGTGGCTATTGAGAGACTCAAAGCTAAAGCAGAATGATGTAAGAATAGTGAAAAGCGCATAGGAAACCTTTTTATGTGAGAAGCCACGAAAGTTACTTTTCAAAGACACTCATAGGTCTATACGAGAATAGTATCATGTGAAATTTTTGGGTTTCCGACATAAGAGAGCAAAAGAAAGAAATGTCACCATCTTTTGATAGTGACATTTTCACTCCGAGGTTCAGCTGAGTTGGGAAAGGATACTTTCTGCAACAGCAATCTGCTTAGTTGAAAGATGACGACCACTTTGAATCGTAAGCGTAAGGCTTTTAAGGAAGGGGTTTTTGTTGCTTGAAGACATGATTTGTCTCTCAAGGGCTGATAAATTTTTTCCTTGACTCTCACGCCAGTGTCGTGAAGAAACAATCTTTTTAGCAGCTAGATAATTCTTTTTAAAAAGCATTTGAAGCGTGAAACACTCTTTTATTAAGGTACCTTGTTTGCCCGTACCTTTACACGAGGTACATTTTCCTAAAGAATTTGCATAACTGATACGATGACGACCTGACCCTTTACAATATGAGCAGATAAAATTTTTTTCATACCGAGCAGTGCCGTTGAATTCATTAATATTGAAAACAAGCTTATTATCAATTAACTGACCGTCAACTGAATACCAACTTTCATTCGAATGTGTCATGGATAGGCCCCACCATCGCGTTATGTATGACACAATTAAATCAAATGAAAAAGGCTTGTACATACCCTATTTTAAAAATACAAAAAGAGCGAATAAGGAGTTAATTTATAGACATCAAAAACATTCACTAATAACAGCGGAATTGATTTTATTCAGTGTCTATAACGATAGGAAGGTATTTTTAGGTTAAGTTACAATAAAATAAGGAGCTGTAAAATAGCCCCTTACTTTAAAGACGAATAGGTTCAAAGAAGTAGTTAATCCTCTTCCGGATTAGCCTCCGGAAAATTATTCATTGCTACCGGGGGAACCAATACTGCAACAGGTGCTCCATTTTCTGGAAAAGGGGGGATTCCCTGCATCTCGTTGATTTTACTATCAGACATAGCCCAATCCTCTATCATTTAAATTATCTCGTTGTTTAAATTCAAACTGCGGAATCTAAATTCAATAGCGAAAATTCGTTTTCCTGACTTTCTGAAGCGGGCTCCTCCATAGGATCATTAGCTGGCAGCGCATTAGAGTTTACCTCTGATGTTACTGATGGGTCAGAACTAGAAAGTTTTCCCTTTGTTGTTTTACGCTCGAGCTTAGCTTCATGGCCACGAATAGAGTCATCTGAGTTAAATATAAGTTCAATTAGATGTCTGTCAACTTCAATATTTATTTTTTCGTTGGGTCCAATCTGATTGAGATCAAACGAAGAGGGCAGGGAGGCTCGTAATCTGTTGCAAACCTCTTTAGTACTGGCTGCGAGATTTTGTGCCAGTTTACGAGGAATTGGTTGCACTCCCAGTGAAGATTTAGTGACCCTGACAGCCTTAGGACTACCATGAGACTTAATTATTTCGGCAACATTCAGAGGAAGGGTATCACTCCCGGTGGAATTATTAATAACCTTTATCTTGGCGTTTAGGTCGGCCCGAATTTTATCAAGAGCTTCCTTTTCACCAAGATCACGAATTAATTCAAGACAGAGTGTGTACGAAATCACATCCTGACTGATCAACGTCTTTAATTCGTCATCGATGGTTGCAAGAGAAATGATTTGGCGAACTGCCATTTCAGAAATGTTTTCCCGTTGTGCAACCTGCTCAACAGACATCCCGGCATCATTTACCAGTCTGCTATAGGCAATGCCGCGACCTACGGGGCAAAGGGGGAGAGATTTCGCCCCATCCAGAGAATGCCATTCTTGTTCTATCTCGTCCCCCTGGAACTCACGCAATCTAACTAGGATGGGCAGACCTGATTCTTGTTGAGCCAAAAGCGCAGCTCTTGTACGACAGTTCCCCTGTCGAACAAGTGGTTTCCCGTCAACAATAACGACAGTTATAGGGTCAATGTCTGCCCCATTCAGAAATGCTTTTTTAAGATTCTGAATATGCTCGGCAGGTTTAGGTAATTTGTAGTATGCCTCACCCAAGCCCATCTCACGGCAGTTCCAGTTTGGAACTAACACTAATGCCCTTGGGTCGATCATAAACGGTTGGCCATTAACCGCTTTGTGGCAAATGTCAGGATTTGCGTCACTAAATTCCCGCAAATTTTTGACTAGCCTCCCGTTCCGCTCTGTAGAGATAAAAAAGTCAGCTGTTTGTTTCATTTTCTTACCTATGACTGATTCAATCCTGAAATTAGACTGTACAGTATTATTTTGTAAAAATTTCTCGCTATGTGGTCAAAAAAGCCAGTTTGGAATATTTTTTATGAAAGTTACTTTTACTGGTTGTTTACAATGGGTAGAGACCTTCAATCAAAACGCTAACACTATGAATATCAAGTATTTTATGCTTTTTAGTGTAGGTGACGAGGCCATGACGGCATAACAACTGTACGTGTTGAAACGTTGCAGGAGCAATGTCACTAAGGGAAACCTCTTCAGTTTTTGAAAGTAACTTTTGCAGTAGGCTGTATAGTTCCGGGCGCTTGGCAAAAAAGAGAGTTGTCAAAAAAACAGACGCCGAATTAGTCAGTTCCCAAAGTTTGTCAACCACTCTAGGATTGATAGTAACACTAGCCATGCTGATAGACTGAAAATCTATATCGTGACTGATTTCTGTAAAAACCGAGCAGGTTTGACAGATATTACTTTTTTGTATCTCGATTCTGAACTCTATGAGCAGCAACAAAAAGTAAGAAACTTCAGCAAGTGTATAGTTGACTTGCCTGAGTCCGAGTGCCTGACAAACACGTCCCGATTTTTCTATAAGTTCAACAAGTGAAATATTGAACTGAAGTTCTTGATGGATTGGTTGTCTCGCGTTCAGCCCCAGCAAAATAGCAAACCATAAAGGTTGATACCGCAAATGCATCACCGGTCCGGATAAACAAAACTTAGCCTGTTGAAAGTTACTTTTACCTTTAACAAGAAGTGGAGTGATATCACAAGAGGTGATCTCAACTTTATTTTGATCACAATTAAAGGTAGCTTTATGGTTTTTTCTAAAAAAATCCTGCAATAACCCTAACTCTTTGTAATTCTTATGACTATTCATAACGAGTAAGTATTGCCTCTTTAAAAGACTTATAATTTCTGTTTGGTAACCACTGTCACTTAATCAGAGAAGATGAGATCATTTTCACCAGCAATATACTCATATTATTAACCCAGAGTCGTTTAACAACTTGGATATTGCAATTAATTATATTGCCAAGAATGAACCCTGATGGGTGCGTATCATAAGCAATAAAATGCCGGTGGTCAGAGGTCTCCAAAAGTAAAGACGAAAAATTCTCAGAAGAGTATTTTCTGGTGAGCACCTGAATTTTAATTACGGTGAGAGCCAGATACAGTTTGGTACCGATTTTGGCTGTAAAGGGCCGAACTTGAAGGCTGATTGCTGAACTTTTTCTATACCCATTAGGTTTCAGACATCGAAATTGTAACTTTGTAGGAAAGTAACTTTTATCCAATTTTTGGATGAGTGCTGAGTAAAATTTACTTTTACCCTGATTGGGAGCCTCTAAAATAACTTTAAGAAAGCTTTTAATAAGTGCTTGTTCAGGTGATTTAAATGGCATCTGTAGAGAGTTTTTAGAAGCCCACTCGTACACAGGATATACTTTTTCCATAACAGGCGGCAATGAGCCAGAACCAGCACACTGGAGGCAGTTTATACCTGAACCTAAACAGTCAGGGCATGGACGGCGAACTTCCATAAAACCGTCTGAATCCGGTTCAGCATCTGAGATAATTTCATTATCTTTTGTGACCCACATATTTACCTCCCTCACAAATATTCCAATCCTATCAGGAAAAGATCGCTAGGTAAGGGGGTATTTTTATGTCACCAGAACCAGCTGACATCACAAGCAGGGGAGCGGTAATACTTCCGATTATCCCTATGGTACCTATACAATTAATCAGTAATTCTTGAAACAAGACGCCATTACTCCAGCTGCAACGTTAACCTGTTTAGCTTGAGTCTGTATAGGTATTACGCAGACATTAGAATGTACGATGTTGTTTATCTGCTTGATATTTACAGAAAAAACTTTGCTAACAAAATCAGCGTCAATTCTTGAGAAAATCTCAGATTCGGTTAGTTTTGAGTTGCGAATAATACGACTTGTATTGTAAATACTGAGCCCGTCAATATTATAACTCAAAGCTAACATGTTGTTATGTAAGGTAATTTTAAGATTTAACCCAGCGACCTCTACCATCCGACTTTTCATGATATTCCTTTCATGACAAACATAAGAATCCTCCTAAATTTACATTTAGAAATGGCCCATGGGAAGAGGGTAAAAGCGTAAGTTTTATCTTCTATAGCTGATTATGTTCCAACGTGCTATGTGTAACCGTAGTCTTTTAGATAATTATTCTAAAAATGACATTAAATTATTAAAAATCAATATGTTGTGTGGGTTACAATTTATTCAAAATATCTCCATTTTCTCTACATTTTAGGACCATTTTTGCGGATTTGTGCGCCTCTTTTGATGACCCACTAATTATGGTAGTAAAGCTGGAAGGGGAAAATTAACACCTGAACTGTATCACAGCCAAAAAGTGACTTTTCTCAACTCCCTGGTTGTCCTTGCTGCAGAAGTGAACATTAAGATGGTGACCAATAGTCACTTTTTTAAAGGACATCTAAATTTATCAGGTCCAAAAGTAACTTTTATGATCGCAAAAACAGTGTTTGCATGGACAAAAAAGTGACTTTTTCGAAGAAACCAAGAATGTACAGGAGGATAAAAAGGATATCGGGAGAAAAGAGGTTGTCAAAATCTACTTTAAAATCAATATGTTTTCTTTGGCAAAGTGAAATGAATGAAACAGGGCGCAATTTGTAACTAATTGATAATGACATGTCGATAAGAAGAAAACTCATTGAAAAGTAACTTTTATAACTTCAGCGTTTTCTCTTTTTTGTTTAAAAAATTTGTTTCTTAGTTTGAAAATCAAAAATTAACCCAGGGTATTCTCCAATTGCTGGTTAGTCACCGGAATACATATACAATTTTCGCATTCAGGAGTTTCACAATGATCCAGAAATCAATGGCTATGAGCGGCACTACTGCTAACTACACTCTGGCTGAAAGCCTGCGTAATATGCTTAGCAATAAAATGTTCCAGGTATTTATTGCGCTGTTGTGCGCTGCGTTGTTCTCATCTATTGCTTTGGCGGGCGGGGATGACGGAGCCTTGGGTGAAATTTGGACCCAACTTTCAGAAGCTTTAAGTGGCGCGCCCGGGAAGGCCCTGGCCGCATGTATGCTGATCTCTGCATTCTACTTCTCCATCGGCCGTCCGAACCCGGGTTTGGCACTCGTTTCATTCCTTATGATGATGATTTTGGCTAACGGCGAAAAAATCATCACCGGATTCCTTGATGCGGGTGTTGTGCTTTAAAAAAAATTTTTGCTAAACGAGCAAAACAACAATTTGGGGACGAAAGTCCCCTTTTTATTACCTGTACAATAGAGAGCATGATGACTACTGGTGGTAACTGAATGGAAAATAACTACACATACCGCTTTCCATACCGGATTAATTTACCTTTGCTGATTCTCTTTTTTGATGCAAAGCAGATTGGTGTTGTTATGGGACTCTTGGCATTCGGGAACATTTTTGAATGCATGACGATAGCCACAGTAACCGCAGTTGTTTACTGGGTCTCATACAACAAAGCTAAGGAAAGCTCTGTACGGGGGAGATTGAAACATAAACTTTGGTGGAATGGTTTTCTTCCTGGAAGAACTGTTTACCAGAGTCGATATTTCTCTGATCCCTTTATGAGAGTGCTGTACAGCTAAATTAACCCCGGAGAAGTAATGAACGAGAAAAAGTCACTTTTAGAGAACGTCATGAACTTCTTCAGGTTTGTACCGAAGAAGAAGACAGTTGATAAATCAAAGGATGATGAGGCTGACGACGTCCAGCATGAAAAAACTGAAAGTTACAGCAATGATAAAATTCAGCGTCATAAGTCCATCCTGAATTTGTCAAAAGAACTCGAGCCTCCCAAAAAAGGGAAGAAAACGGGTGCTGAACTTACCTACAGTCAGTTAATACAGCGTGACAAAAAATTAATCTTTAACAATGGATTATTGACGGTGATTGCTGGCCTTTTGGTAATTAAAGTGGTCTTTTTTTCCACAACTGAGGTCATTGCCATCCCTCCGGATATGACTGAGGAAGTTTCCGTTGCCGGAAGTAAGGCCAGTGAGTCATATAAGACGCAATGGGGGCTATTTATAGCAACCACATTGGGGAACATTAACCCTAAGAATGTTACTTTCGTTACCAGTTATATTCTTAAGATGTTTCCGGCATCTAAACAGAGCGAGTTAGAAGCAGAACTCAAAAAAGCCTCGGATTTAATGCTTGCCAGAAAGGTTGATCAAACGTTTGTTGCAGAGGACGTCAACTTTTTACCCAGTGATAATGTTCTTTATGTATGGGGTACTCGCAAAACTAAATTCCTAAACGTCTCTGATAAGGAACAAACTGAGCGTTGGACTTACGAGATGGTTTTGAGTGTGAAAAGTGGGCGACCTCGAATACTGTATCTGAACCAGTATTCAGGGACCCCTAATATCAAAAAAGTTACAGTTAACGGGAAGGTATTGGAAAAAGAGTTCACTGAAAATACCGATATGAACAAGCAACTGAACGAAGCAGAAGCTCAATAATATGAAAAGAAAACTCTTAGGTATACTAATCACATTAAACGTGCTGGCTCCATTTGTTCATGCAGATGAACCGTTCAGTATTCCGGCGTCGGCAGTGAATACACAAGCTTTCGATGAACCACCAGATTCCGCCGAAGCTATGAATATTGTAACTAATGCAGTTAAACAAGTTCCGGGGACAGTGGCTGTTAATCAACCACCAATTGACAGCAATCAGCCGCCTGTTAATTCGAACCGCCCGACAACTGCACTACCTGCTGCCCCCGGACTTTCACCAGCGAGTGCTTCTTCACCAGCGGTTCGGTCAATGACCGATTCCCTGTTGAACAATACCCCTTCTGAGGGGCCTGGGCAGAAAGCGGTAAACGAAGCAAAAAAACGGTATCAGCCAATGCAAAACGTCACGGTGCCGCCGGGTGGAAACATTGTTCTCCCTGTTTCATTAGGTTTACAAAACCGTATCCAGACGACTTTTAAGAACGTAAGCGTTTCTACAACTGCACCGTCAGAAGATACAACCATTTATGTAGAAGGTGGCAGTGTCTTTATAACAACTGTGAAAGATGCGCCTATAGGTATCATGTTGTCCGAAGAAGGGGTTCCTGAATCAACATATAACCTGACATTGATCCCCATCGATGTACCGGGAGCTATGATTCGTGTTCAAACACAGTTAACGCGAAACATGGCCATTGAACGTGATCGCCATATCGCTGAAAACACAAATAAAGAACTTCTTGAAAAAGCGCAATCGGGTGAGCTTGACGAAAAAGCTATTTCTCAGGATGACCGCAAACAAAGGATAATAGATATTCTTTATCCCGTTGCTAACGGTGAGGTACCTACCGGTTTTGCACTCCAACTAGATAAACTTTCGGTTATACCTAATAACGAAAAATCCCCTTGCCGGTTTAATTTTTACGCAAAACTTGGGCAACGTCTTATTGGGGCTCGTGAACTGGTTGATGTCATTCTTGTGCAAAACACACTGACATATCCATCGGTTGTTGATGACCAAAAATGCATAACACCAGGTGTGATTGCTACCGCAATCTTTGATAAAGCATTCTTACAACCGGGTGAAAAAACTGAGCTGTATATCCTTCGTGACAAGCTTTACCAGGAACGGGAGTCACGAGTAACTAAACGACCAAGTCTGATTAATGAATGACAAAGAAAAGTAACTTTTCAATTTTCACTTGGGGCATTTTGTTCAGTGTTGGTCTAGGGGCAGGCTTTTTTATAGGAAATTTAGCAAAGGAACGCACCGCGATGGTTCAAATTGTGCCATCGGAATATACAGTGCAAGAATCAGCGCCCCCTAGCTTTGATGATTTTAAGGTATATGACTCTGACAAATTGCTATCTGATAAGGATTTCACTCGAAAGGGTAGCTTTGATTCAAAACCGGATGAAAGTTTTGATGAAAAAAGCATCACCACACTTGATCAGAAAACCAATGAACAGGCAATAGAGTTGCCTCACATTGAACTGGATAGTGATAGTCAGTTCTATGAGCAACTCGAAAATAACGTTTTCAAAAATTTACGGGCTGAGCCTCCTTACTCTGTACCGCAGATAGATGAAAAGGTCAGGTCATTGAGGGTAAAGAGATATTTACCACCAAGTAATAAAGGTCAATATAATGAAAACTTTGAAGCTGAAGGAATTGTGGGAAGAAAATAAAGCAATTCGAATTGCTTTTTTGCTTGTCCTAGCATTAGCGGCTCTTGTGACGGTAACCATCACGCTTATGGGCGGAGATGATTCGAGCAAGAAAGCTAAAAAAATTAAGCCTGTGACTAACTTGCTTGACACTTCTTCCATCGTCAATATGGATGAAGAAGGTCAGAAAAGGTTTTTGCAAACAGTTCAGCAGGAAAACCGTAAAGATCAACAAAACATGTTGGATCAGGTAAAGCAAATAGAAAAATATAAGGCCGAAAATTCCAGTGAGCTGACTGAACTTAAAATCCAAATTAAGCAACTGAACCAACAGATCTCTGATATGCAGAATGGAAAGGGACCTGCGAGCAATCGTAGTCTTGATAACCGCGTAGGCCAGCCGGTCTATGAAAATCAGCAGCAAAATCCAGCCTATCAGCTAAACCGTAATGCAGAAGGGAATCGCAATCAGGAAATACCAGTTGCAGGAGGGATTGCGCCTCAACGTACTCAGTTGGTACGCACTATAACCAGCAACAGCATTACCACGGCCAATAACGGTGTGCTTGAAGTGACACCAATTGTTGAAAAGAACATTACTAACGCGAATCAAAAGCGGGTCGTTAAAGCTGGACCTGGAGCTGCTATCGCAGGAGATGGTACTAAGCCGGTTGATAGCAATGCTCGCCACTCAAAGCGTGCTGAAGACCAGTATTTGCCTGCTACGTCTCAACTGTATGCAGTTCTGGTGACAGGTGTTGAAGCGCCGACATCATTGTCGTCTCAAGAAGAACCTTTGGGAGTAACGTTCAGGGTTAAACGCGATGTGTTTTTACCCAATAACTACAGAATGGATCTACGTGACTGCAACCTCTTAGGTACTGCTCGTGGAGATATGGCTTCTGAACGAGTCTATATCCGCACAACTAGTCTGAGCTGTGTTAATTCTAAAGGCAAAAGCTTTGATATCAAATTGGAGGCATACGCTGTTAGTGAAATCGATGGTAAAGCCGGTATCAAAGGTACGCTTATCTCCAGAAACGGTAACGCCATTATGGGTAGTGCTTTTGCAGGTGGACTTAGTGCGCTGGCGCAGGGACTGAGCCCAAGCAAAGTTAGCCAGTTGAATATCGACCCTAACTCACAAGCACAATACCAGGGACCTAATATTGGTGCTCTTGGCGCTGTGGGTGCAAGCGGTATGGTCTCAGGAGGATTAAACAAGCTGACAGACTGGTATACCCACATGATTGATCAGCAGTGGCCAGTTGTAGAGCTTTCTCCGGGTATTAATGCGACTTTTGTCGTTCTTAGTGGTGCATCCATCCCAACCAATTTATCGGCGAAATAAACATGACTCAACCAGTAAAAGATGAAGACCAACATGACGCTGATTTTGAAAAAGTGTCAAGCGAACAGAAAAGCCTGACATTCTCACTGTCTTATTCTTTAGTCGAAAAGGCTGTTAAAATCATCATTGTCGTTGCTATCCTGGTATGTTTTTCAGTGTATATTGGGAAGAGAATGAATGAAGGAGAAGGACTGTTTCATAAGAGCGTAAAAATTGCCATTCTTAACCCTTCTGCTTTAAATGAACAGTATTTAAAAGCACACAATGGAAAAAGTGAAGGTTATCTCCCTTATATTCGCAAGTTGATGGCACTTTACCGAGCACGTGATTTCCTGGTGCTCGATATGAATTATGTCATTACACGACCATCAACAGTAAATGAAATAGCTTACATAGATGAATCAGAAGTAGAAAGCGAACTGACTGAATATGGTATAGACCCTAAATATTTTGAGGGTAAACAGTGATTATGAGAAAGTTACTTATCAAGTTGCTCGTGTGTATAGCACTACTCAATTCAACTCATTCTGCTGCAGCTGATAAGTATGATGCAGAAGCTGCGGCGTTAACACGCGCTGCTGCTGAAAATGGTCTCGCTTTAAATCAGTCGTCAAGGGGATTAGTTAGCCAGCTTAGTCCTTACCAGCCAAAGGATGCTGTCTACTTACCGACGGGTGGGATTTTTTTATTTGAGGATCAGCGAAGTGGCCTCACCCTAGTTACCACAACGGGTCGCTACTCTTTTTCAGAAGGTAAAGTTTATGATGTTCTCAGGAAAAAACAAGTTCACTCGATATCAGATATCCGAGAAAGTTACTTTTTACCATTGAACGAAGCACCGGCTTTGTTGAATAAATCGAACTTTTGCTGAGTTGAAGGAT
>UMGS01023058.1_pt1 | contig 13749 bp, 15 predicted proteins | sample 1965341 | NCBI WGS metagenome assembly UMGS01 (sample SAMEA4836079, study PRJEB28245) | human gut metagenome | biome: gut microbiome; material: fecal sample | place: Denmark | collected 2008 | reverse complement strand
ATCATAGAAGATCTCAATTTACAGACTTTTTTTCATACTCTCGTTCCTATGAATATTGTTGCTTTAGATTCTACCTCTTTTTTTCGATCTTCTTCACTTCTTTTATTATCTTCCAAATATTTTAGTTCCATATCAATTTCATCATCATTAAATTTACAGTCTTCAATAGTTATTTGACGTATGCTAACTTCATCTAAGGGATCTAATAATGGCCAAAAAAATTCTCTTATACTTTTCAACGTTTTTACCACACCCATCAGCGACTCCCTTCGCTTAGCAAATTTACAATTTCCTTACTGATAGGAAATCCTAAACGTATTTCTAACCAAGCCCATTGCCCATTAGGATTACATTCTAAAAATATGTATTTTCCAGTATTGTCCAGTATTAAGTCTATGGCCGAATACTTTAACCCCAACTTTTTAGTCATCTCAATACATTTTTCTTTTATTGCATTTGGCAACTCATGTTTAATATGTTTTAAAAAACTCTTACCTCTTCTCCAGTCAATTTTTGAATCTTCATACTCCTGTGATTCAATTTGCGCACAATATACTTGTTTTCCGATTACAATACATCTCAAATCATACCGCTTATGTATATTTTCTTGTAAATATACTGGAAAATCTGCAATTCTTGTTTTATCTTCATAAAAATCTTTTTCAATTTGAGATGTGAAAATTATCTTTGAGGATGTTTTAATATCAACATTTCCTGATTTTATTGGTTTGATAATGCAATCTTTATTATATCTATTTACCATGCTGATAACTGTTTCTGGAATATTGGTAATTAGTGATGTAGGAATTATAAATCCCAATTCTCTCGCCACTTGCAATTGATAAATTTTATTTTCTGCTTCTCTAATTTTATATATATTATTTAACCAACAACGATTTTCTAATATTTTATAGATTCCTTCTAATAAATAAGCAAGTTCCCCACGTAAATATTCTCTCTCCTGTTCACTAATTTCATCTAAGTATTCCAACCCAGCTACCTGTGCTCGTCTAAAATAAACGGCCGAAATTTGACTAAGATCAATTTGAATATTTTTTATTTTGTCAACTAATACAAATTTATCATCTTCTATAGAAAATATGACGTCTATCTTCTGTGGAATATCTTCTGTATTCAAACGATAATATTCTAACCGTTGATTTCTCAATTCTCGTACAACAAAATCAGATGTTACATCATCCTTATTAGTCAAGATAATAATCATCTTCATCATCTCTTTCTCTGTCTGCAAATGTCTTTGATATAAGTTCTAATAAAGAAAAAACGTCTTCATCGTCACGTTCCCTACTCTCTGCAGTTTTTGTAGTTAACTCTGTAAAACTAATCTCCTCTTCATCGCGTTCACGAGTAACTTCCGTCTTTGTTTCCAGTTCACATGCCCTATACTCATCATCATCACTTTCTCTCGCCACACGGGTTTCTGTCTGCGCCAAACAATCAGCTTCACCGCACCCTATGAATTCCAAATCTTGATTACTTGCCAAAACATTCATATCTCTTACATAATCGTATACAAACACTTTGTTCATGTCACCCGTTCTTGGTGTAACATAATCTAAAATAATAGGTCTACTCACAAATACATCCCCCGTTCTTCCAATAATTTGCGTCACTTCATAATACTTTATTTTACCACAACAACCATCTTTTTTCCACGAAATATATTTTAGCTTTTTGACAATTTAATATTAGAACTTATTCTTCTCCCACAACAGTCTGCTAAAATAAACAAATTTTCCATCCAGCCAGCGGCAGATCCGGTTCTCCACCAAGTATTCCTCACTACAGCATTCCGGATTATCCTTGTCCCAACCGGTAAACATTAAAAATCCTTCTACTCCCTCATAGGGAACCAAGGCCTGAGCCGCGCGCAGTACCGCCGCCCTGTCCGTGTAATCAATATCCACGTCAAACTCTGCCTTCATAATATTTGCAAATCCCAAACATATAATAGGACTCTCAAAAATCATCATCCCCTGCATAGCTCCTCCTTAAATTATTGAAACAAATCCTCCACCTTCTCTATCCGGCCACGTCCTCCCTCCTGGTCTTTCGAATCATTGCCGTTCTTCTTTCCTTCTCCCCTGTCATGAAAAACAGTATGTAACTGTAGCGGTTCTTCCTCTGCGTCCTCCTTCCCTTCACCCCAGGCAGAAGACTGGGGTTTCCGCCTGCTATCCTCCGCCTGCTCCCGCTCTTTTACGTTTTTCTCCGCCTGCTCCCACCATTCCGGCACATGTACCCCTGTTTTTTCCGGTTTCAGGTATTTGGCCTCCGGGTGCCTGGTATAATCAATTTTTTAACCCGAAGCACCTTTTGCCCCCGGATAATCAGCAATGCCTGGTCAAGAGGAAACCGCAGCACCTCATCAGGAAGCAGCAACATTCTTTTTCCCACGGAGGCAGATTCCGAATAGTCCGAAACATAGTCCGTCATCCTCATGGTCTGGTAACTTTTGCGGATGGACGATACCCCAACTGTAATCTCTCCCGAACGGTCACTGAAATAGGTTGCCGTTGTCATATCATTGCAGCCCAGAAATAATGAGGTGTCACACCCTCCCAAAATCTCCTCCCACTGTTCGTCAGGATAGCGGTTTTGAAGCTGTGGAATATTTTGATACAAAATACACATTCCAATCTGCCTGCTCCTTGCTGTAGCCAGTTTTTTCTTAAAATCCGGGACAACTCCTATATTCGGAAATTCATCCAGAATAAAGTATACCGGAACAGGCAGTTTACGATCTGGCTGCTGGTCCGCAAACCGCACCAGTTTAATACATAAAAAAGAAACAAACAACGTGGCCAGAACATCGTATGTGGAGTCCTGATCGGATGTAATGCAGAAATAAGCACATTTTTTCTGTCCTGGCAGCGTCAAATCAATATCCTTGTGGCTTGTAATCTCCTGCACCAGCTTATTCTGCATGATTTGGAGCCTGGTTCCCAGCCCCAGGATAGCATTCCCTTTCACCTTTTCAGCCTTAGAAAAAAGCCGGTACGGTCCCTTGGCCGGATGCGTTTCTGAAAGCCCGTCAAAAATAGCGTCCAGCGCTTCCAGACTCTGGTTTATCAGCAGCTTATACGCCTCCGGGAAGGTTCTGTCCCCGTCATTGTACTCCCGGTAGACATACAGACAGAGCGCTTTCAATAAATCCATCTCTGTGTTATCATAGAAATGGTCAAATTTATCGGTTGTATTCCTGATTACCACATCAACAAAAATATCAATCAGCCCGCCGTCATCAATTTCTGCCAGGCAATCCCATGCGTCTGAATTTTCAAGGTTAATTAAATTCCATTGTTTCACAATATAGCCATGTTCCTTTAGATAAACGACCATATCCTCGTAGAGCTCGGATTTAGGATCTGTCACGAACATGCTTTCCCCGCGTTTCACACACTGGAAAATCATATTCCTTGAGATTGCCCTGGACTTCATACTTCCCTGGGAGCCGCACACGGCAAAATTGCGGTTGAGCATGGAATCTTTTGGCAGGCTGATAATCTGGTCATCATGAATATCCTGTCCTAAAAGGATTCCGTCCACCTCCTTTATGTCTCTGTCAACGGCCAGCACCTTTGTCCGCTCCGCTTTCGTCATATAGCCTGCCGTTCCATACGTTCCTTTCCTGGAATATTCAAAATTACGCTCCTCATCCATCTGATTTTCTGCGGCATTTCCCCGATAGATAATGACTCCTCCAATCAACAGGAAGAGAAACAGGGAAAAAACCGTATTCTTTAGCCCTGTCACGGTAAAAATGCCATAATACAGGCAGACGAATGGCTGAAACCGAAGGGAGCCTGCATCTTTGAATATCTGCGTGAACAAGCCTCCCACATAAAAAGCCATTACAAAAAAAGACAGGCCAAACAGAATCCGCTTCCCTGTTTTCCTGTCCATCTGTTTTATTTTATCCCACATTGGCTGTCTGCTCACCTCCCTTTCCTTCACGGTTTGCAGCATGATATTGAACCAGGTTCCCATAATAATTGCCCAGGGTATTGACCGCATTATACAGACTTGTGATGATTACTGCCCGGATATTATGGGCTTTCTTGTCATTCTGTCCCAAGGAGCTTAACACATACTGCATGTGGAACAGGTTCAGTTTACAAAGTTGCGCCTTTACCTGTTCCGCTTTCCGGTTCTCCTTGTTGACCCGGACGGTCTCTGCCTCCGTTGTCAGGACATCGACTGCAATCCGCACCATTTCATCCAGACGGTCATCGTCCGGGTAATCATGCTTTAATATTTCATACTCAATCTGCTTCTTAAACCGCGCTTCAACCTCCTGATATGATAAGATGGGATAATCTTTGTTGTAGTCTACTGAAGTAATCTCTGTATTTGTCCCACTGTTTTCAGCTGGAGGTCCTCCTCTTTCTGGTGGTACCCTCCCACTTATTTCAGTGACACCTCCCACAAATACCGGTGGGACACCCCTCTCATTCTGGTGAGATACCGCACAGACGCCAGGGGTATCACTTATTTGAGTGGGATATCCCTCGGACTTTTCCTCTGCCATTTCTTCACCTGCTGCTTCCTCTGCCGGGTAAGTCAATGCAAGAAGTATGTCCACATCCAAATCGAGGAACAGGACATTCGGCACCTGCTGCCCGTTAATACACAGTGTCCGAAATACCCGCTTAATCACCCCCAGTTTTTCCAGTTCCACAATAGCATTGTTGGCATCCCTCTTGGAAATACCAAACTGATCCGCCAGTTGCTGGTAGCTTCTCTGCAATAAATCTGAATGGAAGCGTTTCCGAAAGCCTATGAGCTGTCCGCTCCCTTCATCCCTAATCTCTGCCGCCCGGTACCAGTACACAATATCAGAGAGGATTACGATTGCGTTTAAATATGGTTTTCCGGTTGATTTGCGTATGGTCTTATACCAGGCCGCTGGTATGATATTACCTGTGATATTGATTCGGCTCATCCGGTCCACGGTTTTATTACCGGTTGTGAAATCACTGTCCATAATAGCCTCCTTCCTACTTAATTTTGTGTTCTAAGGCAAAACAGCTACTTATTCCTACCGTCTATCTTACACATAATAGGGCAAAAAAAGAGCGGTTAAAATTATCTCCGCTCTCACTTACTTCTCTATAAATACTTCCACTCTTGGGATAAAGAAAATTGATACGCCATATCATATGCTGCTATTGCTGCTCTATTTACATCTACAATTTCTCCGAAATCCCTGTCCTGTCCCTTTATACCTTTTTCACGTAAACCAGATAACAGCTGTTCTGCTGTTTCTAACAATAATAAATGTGCATCTCTGGTCTCCCTATAAGTTTCACGAACACTCATTTGACACTGTTTCCTCAAGCAAAAAAGATAATGTCTAAAAGCCTCTTTTTCCCCAAATCCAGTTGATGACGGTAAACCCAATCCAAATAACATTTCACTATATGGATTTTCCATACTCGCTGCAGGTTTTAACCGATCTAATAAATCCATACGTTTGGCTATATCCAAAAAAGGAATTTTAAACTCCGATAATGCATGTGGACAATAATACCATACTGCTCTCCTACTAATATTTTTCTCTTCTACAGTTTCAAAATGTTCCGGTTGAAACCAACGTAAATTCAAAAAGTTTCCAGAGGCAATCGCATCACATTTAGCTAGAGATAAACAAAGCAATTGGTGACTCGCATATCCTACTATTGTCTTCTTGCGCTGTCTCTTAATTCCAGCAATTAAGGATAATAAATTTGACACCCATAAAGGTTTATCTACTAAATAATATCTTTCAGGATGCTCACAGACAATGTAGACACCCTCAACATCCCATTCTTCTACATAAGATATTATCCTTTCTATCTGATCTTCATCATTCATAACATCACCAGACAGAGAAATTGTATGTATCCTATTAAAGTCAGCGCCATATTTCTTAGCACAATCTATTGCCATTCTTTGTATCCGGTCCCATAAATCATCTATTTTGGTCGCAGTAAATGCTGGTAAAATTAATGATTCTGAATCCACTTCACGATTTAATTCAATTAGTTTTTGTATGGTATTATCCAGTCCTCCACTTTCAAGCATTGTAAATTGGTCTTGAGGCCAATATGCATATTTTGCAAGATTTTTTTGAAACTTACGTGGATAGTATAATTGAGGATCAACTAAAATTTTCCCATTACCTTTATGCACTTTATTGGCAAATCCACCAATACTCTTAGGTATAATATTCATAGGACTGATAATAATTGTTCCACTACCAAAATCTTCTAAATGTTCTTCTGCTAGCGATTGCATACCATGTCCCATTTGTATAAATAATTCCACAACACAGCCCCCCTTAATAGATAAATGTCGATTTTGCCGCTACTAACCAGCCTATCGCTTGTTCTGCTGTTCTTGGTCTACGTGAAGGATATTTTCCCATCATCGCACCCAATAAAGCCATAAACTGGCTTTGTGAGTCTCCTTTAATTGAATATTGTACAGGCGTGATTGTTTCAGTTCTTTGTAACACATCCAATACATTAACCGCATTTTCCCGAAATGGATTTTTACCCGTTATACATTCATATGTAACCACACCTAATGAAAAAATATCTGCACGTGAATCTATATCCCTCTTTAAATTATTAAACTGTTCAGGAGCTGCGTAACCAGGAGTATGTGGTCCCATTAACGCTTCTGTTTTGGTTAGTGACGGACCATTAATAATTCTAGCTATACCAAAATCAAGAAAGTATATCTTACCATCTGTTGTTCTGATAATATTCTCTGGCTTAATATCTCTATGAACAATTCCCTTTTTTTCTATATTATGAATAAATAAAAGTCCTTGTTCTAAAAAATCTACTGCTTCTTCTAAAGAGAATTTTAATCCCTGATTTAAAAGTTCACGTAATTCTGTACCACATATTTTTTCTTCCACAATATATAGAGTTTCAGTATCATCATATATCACTGTACCTGTTTCATACAGTTTAGGAACCGCATCTAAATTCAAACTTCGTCCTATTTCAATTTCTCTCAGCGATCGCGGATCATTTAACGAAAAGTATAATTTTATAACACAGTCACCGTAATCTTTATGTGAAGCATCAAAAACCAGCTTTTGTCCCCCTCTAGCCAATACTGATACTCTCTTATACTCTTGGGTCATTTCATCAAACCGTTTCATTTCTATATTACCTTTCCTTTAGCATTCATATGCAATCGATTTTCCAATCCATTCATTAAACTGTAAAGATAGATAACTGGATGGCAAGGCTAGTTTTTGTGCTTCGACCACCTTTCGAAAACCATTACCTTTGCAATACAAACCAACACCTTGTCTTTGAAAATTATTAAGAGTCCCCTCCTGAGGCTTTTCAATATTTGTTAAAGCATATGACTGCGAAGCAAACCAAGTATTAATCAACGATTGCTCTGCAACTTTTTTCATATCATTTATTTTTGCCTCTACAGTAACTAACTTTTTAATACTGTATATTTTTTTTAATTTTTCCACTTTCCACTTTCCATTTACTCGCATAATCATTTTTGCATCTATTAAACATTCAATTGATTTTAATATTTGCTTTTCAGGTAATTTCAAGGTATTAATTAATTGTTCTCCTGTACAGCCCTTTGATAGATATAAATGCGACAATACTTTCAAATCAAATATATCTAGTTTTTCTCTTTCCTTAGACCAATTTTCCATTATATCTGGCGAATAAGTCGCAAACACTATATCAGGGAAACCGGAGCTAACTCTTGGTTCAATAAAAACTGCTAAATTATATACCTTGTTATCTTTCAAAAACTTACTACAATAATACTCAATAAATTCCTTTACTAATTCAATTTCTTCACCTTGTGTTGCTGTCCGAGTAAACAAACCTATATTGGGTATATTGTGTTCAAAAATCTCTATCCGTTCCATACAACACCTCGTGTTATTCTAATTTCTTCCTTCATTTTATTATAGCAACATTAAAAACTTTTGTATATATCGTTAAAATATTTTTCTAAAATATAATTTTATCACTTGAATATTTAGCATTTTCAAGCTGTGTACAGCATAAAATACTAAATGGATTCAACTGCTATTCAATGTTTTCTATATCATATACCTTTCCAAATACTGGATAGCCCTATCTCTTATAATTCCTTTTATTACTATTTCAGTCCCAAAATAGTTCCGAATAACTTCTTCCTGATAATCGAAGCAATAGATAACTCCTTTCCCTTCTCTTTCTATTTTCCCTCGGACTCTCTTTAACCTCCAAAGCTCCAGATTATAGCAAAAGTACACGGGATTCCCGCTTGAATCCACACCATCGCCTAGGGCTCCGTCTGTTTCAGTTATCTTCCACAATGCAGTACACAAAAATTTCCGCAATCTTCTGTCTTCCACCGGATTCATCAATAGCCGTACCTGTATCTCTGCCTCTTTCACAAACGGAATAAAATAAATTGCCTCATAAATATCGTCAAGCATAAACAGATTCCCTTTGAGTCCCCCATCGCTTTCCAAAAGCCTTTCAAGCATATCCATCCGGTTCCCAAACATCACCGCTCCAGCTGGAACACGGTATCCTTTTCCCCGGAAAACTGCCTCCATACGGCTTCGCATCGTTCTCTCCGTTTTCTTTGCCCACTTCATCAGGCTCTCCATGGTATTGTATACAATCAGCGGCATACCTGGAGACAAAAGCACTCCACAGGCTCTGGAGCCACCAATTTCTTTTGCCATGCCGCCCTTAAACTCCAAAGTACCATAATATCCCCCTATATCGGTCCAAACCGTTTCCTGTCCCTCCTCTGACGGAGGGAGATGGAAGGCAAGGGAGAAAAAGTCCGGTTTATCGCTCTGATAAATTGAAACGCCGGCGACAGACAGATAAATCCACACCATGCTCATCCGGTGCAGCCTCAGCCGTTTATCCGGTTCGCTTTTTATATGGTTTGTCTCTACCGAACCACAGAGAAAAGTAGTGAAATCTTTTGAATGCAGCTCCAGCAGCTTTCTTTTTGCCTTTGCTTTAAGCACATACCCCTTTAACCCGTCTTTACAGCGAAGACTGATATAACCATTTTGCTTTAACCGCGTAATCAAAGCGGCACTATAGGAACACGATCCAACGGCATATGCCGCCCAATCTGCCGGCAGCTCGCCGCTCACTCCAATCAGCATCAGCAAACGGACAGCCTTACTCTCCTGCTCCATATTCACCACCTCACTTACCTGCCTTTTTATTCCGTATAATACTAAAACCATACCCTGCTGACTCCATCCCAGGGTAGATTTTTATTTAATTTTCACCTCCCGTTCCCTGATATCCAGCATATTTTCTCCAAACCGTACCCTATCGAAAATCCGGCAAAAAATGCTGCTTTATTTTCGATACCTGTCACCCGGAGCAAACCGCCTTATCCTGCATATTCTCCCACAGCCATCCAGGAAATTTTTCATTCTCCATGATGACCAGATAGGTGCGGTCCTCCTCCCCTAACGACGTGGTATGATAGCTGTTCAGATAAAGTCCATTATCTGTCTTTAAAAAGAACGTTCCCACCACATCCAGGATATGTTTTTCCTCCAGATTGTCATGATCCCGTACCCGTGAAAGCGGCAGATCTGCATTATATACATGCAGAAAACAGACCGTGCAGTACTCATACTGCGGAACCTCCTTGGCACTGTCCTCACGTTTCATGCACCAGTGTTTTAAGGCCATGTACAGCGGTTTATAGATATAATCCGTGTAATCACTTTTCCTGTGAGGCACCAGAAACGGAAGCGAAATCGTCATAATCCCTTCCTGATACGCCACTTCTATTCCGTGAATCCCTATTAAATCCTCTTTATACGCTTCGTATTTCCTCGTATCAAAAGTCACTTCCAGCACCAGCCGACGCATTTTTTCTGTCAGCCGTTCCGATTGTCTGGCCGCCTCTAAAATCAGATCATTGAAATTCTCATATTGGCTGTTAATATACTGCTTTGTGCGGGCCGACAAAAGTGTTCTGGCCTCTGCCACTGACAAATCCAGCTTCCCCGCCGTCTTCTGCACATCATCCAGCTGCTGCCCCATTTTGGAGAAGGCATCACCCTTCTCATGATTTTGTGTAATATTCGATTTCACCATCTCCTTTCACTAAACAATATCCGATTGCCGGTAAATCCAGCTTCTCAATTACCTCCAGGTCCGGCACTGCAACAATGTGATTGCCCGTCCCCCTGTACTTTCTCTGGAATACACTGTTCACCAGCTTTACATCATTCAAGCCGACATACAGAATATCAAACAAATCATCTTCACTGATAAAAATAATGCGGACCGGATATTCCTCCTGGTCCGCCAGAAAATGCTCTGTAATAGTTCTCTTTTTCATCAGGCTGATCAACACCCAGAATGCCTGCAGCGTCCCTTCGTCTCTGGCTGCATAAGAATTTTCATTCAGATATACCATCTGAGTAACCGGGCTGCTCCCGATGCGGTTATCTTTTTCCAGACGTTTAAACGCCCTTCCCACCGCACGCTCCTGTCCAAAATACGCATATACCTGCGATTTAAAAAGTACATTGTATTTCTTTATTAACTCAAAAACTTCCCTTTCCTGCAAAGTACCTTCCACCATCCTGCCCTCCTGTTATATACTGGTCCATTACGTCATAATGACGCACAAAAAAACAATGACGTTTTCATGACGCAATAATCCTGAAACAGAGCACTTTTATTATGCTTATGCGTATTATTTACGCCATCTATACTCAATCAAACCGTTTTCCCAACGCCCCCTTTCCATAACGTTCCAGCCTCTGACGCAGTTCCTTTAAATCCTTCCGGTCCGTAGTGATTAAATCCTTCTCCAGCTGGCTTGCACGAAACTCAACCGTCAGGTTATTGTTATTCGTTGAAATCATGCCGTTTCCACGCTCAAACCGCACAATAGACATCATCTCCGCCTCCGACAGATGCAGAACCTCTTTAATCTGCTCCGCCTCATTGTTTTCCATATTTAAAATAATTTTTGTCTTCGCATTATTAATGATGCCCCTGCCATATTTCCCGTCTTTCAACGCAAAGAAATCCGTCAAATCCTGAGTCGCACATACGCCGGAGCCGCCGTATCCCCTGATTATCTTGAAAATTTCCAGTACATATTCCGCAGCCATCTCATTGGACGCCGCCCCAATCAGTTTCCATACCTCATCAATAAAGATGGCCTTCTCAACCGTCCGGTCCTCCTTTGCTTTAGACCAGACAAAGTCAAGGGCCACGAACATGCCGACAGTCAGAAGGTCTCCGGAAAGCTCGGAGATATCCAGAACCACATATTTATTGGATAAATCCACATTAGTCTGCTGATTGAAGCTGGAGGCGGAGCCATGCACCATACGGTTTAAAATATTGGCCAGCCGCTTTGTCTCCGCTTTCTCCATCAGTACCTCGTATACGTCCCCAAGAATAGGCATTGTTTTATAGCACCCCGGCTTCTCCGGATCAATCAGGCTCTGGTTTTCATGGGTAATCCCTTTCCTATTGTAGGTGATAATCAAAGCCTCATCCAAAAGCTGCTTCTCCTCGTGGCTCATATCCGGAATCAGCAAAGAAAAAAAGATATGCAGGTCCTGGATTTTGGAGGCAAGTTCCGAATGCTGGATCATCGGCCCGTCTAAAATATCACTGGCCGCCTTATCCGTTTTCCGAATCTCCATTACATTGATACAGTTGGAGGAAGCCGGTGAAATCTGGATAAAGGAACCTCCGATATTCTCACAGGCCCGCGCAAATTCATGTCCCTTATCCGGTGCGACAATAAATACCTGTATTCCCTTCCGCCTCATACGCAATGCCATAAGCTGAAGGGTGAAGGTTTTTCCCGCGCCGGTGGTGCCCATGATTGCCATATTGGCATTTTTGTATATCTCTGAATTAAAAATGTCCACAATCACCAGAGAGCTGTTTGCTTTGTTGACTCCCATCAGGATTCCGTCCCTGTCTGACATTTCATAGCTTGTAAATGGATAACAGCTCGCCACACCGCTGGTCAGCAGATTCCGCTTCGATCTCTGATACAGATTTTTATCCAGATTTAGCAACGGCAGGACAGACTGAAACGCACTTTCTTCCTTAAACAGGCATGACATGGTATCAATATCCTGGGAATTCAGGAGCTTTTTCATCTCCTTTGCCCGCCACTCAACCTCGTCCGCACTATAACCCGTCACAGTTATCAGGATACTCATATAGTATAGATCCTCACTGCTGCCCAACCCATTTTTAAGATAATACCCCGCCTGGATGGACTCTGCCAAATCATCGTAATCGCTGTTGGTATCAGACACCTCCTTAATTTTTGAACTGTTCAGGCGGATTCTGCGTCCAATCCGCTCCACACTTTTGGCCTTATCCTGTTTATTCAGAAAAACATCAATATCAATCCCCTCACCGGCATTTACCAAAAGTGACAGCCAGCCGGCCGGAACACGGCTCCGGTATCCTGCGGAAGGTATAAACAGGTAGGTGTGGTAAACACCATCCATCACAACGTAATTCCCATGCTTGAAATCAATGGATTCCGGGGCTATGAATTCCGTTATCGGTATATGTTCCACACTCTCCTCCCCATTTTCCCGGATATACCAGCTGACAACCTCATTCATATGCTGTCCCAGGGTCTTAAACGTACTGGTCCTCCGGTTCAGGATGTGGTAAAGAACCTCCACACATGCCTGTGTGTCATGTTCCGGGATCAGGACTTCGTTGCCGCATTGGGATAAATACTTCTTGGCGGTCTGTACCGCAGTATTTAGTACCGCAACAATGTCATTTTTGTTCTGATTGCGGGTGCTCCTGTAGGTCTCATATTCAAATATCAGGAAAAACCTGCGGGAAATTGCCTCGCGGGAGCCAACAGACCGGATCAGAGACGCATAATCCTCCTGCAACAGACGGCAGCGTTCATCCGGCTCATTTTCTATGTCCCTGCGGATATTCTTAAGAAAACCCGATATATCCGCCTTTTTTGACAGCACCTTGATTTGCAGCTTTACAGGCGCAATTTTTAAGTAGCCCACAAAGGAATAGATAATATTCCGCTGTTCCACCGGACTCCTGAGCAAAAAATTGACAGGCAGCACTTCCACAATCTTGACATGCCTGCCATCACTTGTATGGATAATCCCATCTGTGATGCCTGTGATCGAAATACAGCCTGACGCAAGCGTCCTCGGGATTGGCCCGACATCAACCGGCCCTTCAGGACGGAACGATTTACTGCTTCGTTTCTCTTTCCCAGCCCTCTTTTCTTCCTCCCGGCGCTCACCGCCGCCGTGTGTTCTTTTTCTTCTCTCGCTTCGATATACTTTTTTTATTTCTCTTAGCTGGCATATCATCTGATCCTGGTTCTTCTCTGGCTTGTTTTTCTCCAGCCTGATTCTCTCCGCCATCCCCTTTCTTCTGCCTCCTCTCCCTGCGTTCTCTGTCCCTGGCAAGTTTCTGCAGCCTCCTGTTCCGCTCCAGCCTGTACCCTGCATCGGGCGGCTTCAGTATTCTCCTCTGCCTGACATACCGAAGGAAACTGATTAAAAACGCTGTCAGACTCTCTCCTTGTATCCCCATTAAGGAAATAATCGTAACCGGCAGAATAACTGCCACGCCAATATAAATCTTGGTCTTTAACGTCGTATCCAGCATCGTCAGCGGTTTTAACACAAGAAAGTGCCTTCGGCACCTCAACTCCCCTAGCCCCTCA
>UMGS01015009.1_pt1 | contig 13777 bp, 12 predicted proteins | sample 1965341 | NCBI WGS metagenome assembly UMGS01 (sample SAMEA4836079, study PRJEB28245) | human gut metagenome | biome: gut microbiome; material: fecal sample | place: Denmark | collected 2008 | reverse complement strand
ATCTCAAGGTGCCAGCTACTTAGAGATTGCTGAATTTATTTCCAATTCTGGTGCACAAACCGAAGCTGATTTAGCACAGTTATGGCGTCGAATTGTGTTTAATATTGCGGTGTCCAACACGGATGATCACCTGCGTAACCATGGGTTTTTATTAACAAAGAATGGCTGGAAGTTATCACCCGCTTATGATTTAAACCCGATAGTGGGTAAGCATGGCCTGCATCTGAATATTACCGATGCAGACAACGCTTTAGACTACCAATTAGCCTTTGACGTAAAAGACTTCTTCCGACTTTCGCAAACCCAAGCCACGCAAATTTACGATGAAGTATTAATGGCGGTTAAGCAATGGCAAACCGTTGCTAAGCGGCTAGGGATCAGCCGAGCGGAGCAAGCCATGAAACAATCAGCGTTTAACGTTTAATGAGTCAGTGAAACTATATTTTCATTTTTAATCAGATAAAGAAGTTTTAGTTTCACTTTATGCTTTGCCTTACACTCCATGTGTTTTAACACTTCGCTCATCCGTTGGGCACCAGGGGCAGCTTGGGCAACGCCTTAATTCTCGCTACTTAGCCAAACACTAGCCCTGCCCACAGGGTATTTATGACTTGGGGCATTATGTAAATACTGGGGCAAGTAGCTACCTGTACCCTTAGAAAGCTGCACGATCTGGGCATTTATCTACCTACTGCGTCCGATTAGTACTGGCAAACTCCTAACTGAACTTAACAGATCAGTGAGGAAGCAAACGATGAACCCAACCACACAATCACCCACAAACTCAGTACACCCAGCGCGTCAGCAGCGGATTTTGCGCTTGCCCGAGGTAAAAGCCAAAACGGGCTTTGGCCGCAGCACCATTTATGCCCTGATGGCCAATGGTGAATTTCCGCGATCCATTCGCATTGGTGCGCGTGCGGTGGGCTGGTTAGAAAGCGATATCGACCAGTGGATTGAAACCCGCCGTATCGGTGCTGCTTATGGCCGCGGATAAACCATCAGCATCCAACCCGTTACCTGCCAATGAGGTGAATAACAACATGCCAACATTACCGGCTGGTTTTGCCTATAACGCGCAAAACTGGCTGGTGATGCAACCGGCAGGGCAAGATAGCCCAGTCAAAATCTGCTCTTGGCTGCAAGTGGCTGCCCGCACCCGCGATCCACAAGGGGACAACTACGGCTATTTATTGCACTGGTTAGACGATGACAATCGCCATCGCTACTGGGCTATGCCAGCAGAACTATTGGCCGGAGACGGCAGCGAGTACCGTCGAATCCTACTCAGCCGAGGCATGCGGCTTAGTAACAGTGTCAAAGCGCGGCAGTTGCTCTCGCTGTTTATTCAACAAATGGGCGAACTGGCCACGCAAAAGGCCATCAGCGTGAACTGCATTGGCTGGCATCACCAAGCTTATGTGCATCCGCGCCTCACCTTTTACCCAAGCGAACACAGTAACAACCCGCGCATGGTGCTGCAAACCATGCACCCGATAGAAGGCTTTATTCAACAAGGTAGTAGCGACAGTTGGCGGCAGCAAGTTGGCCGTTATTGTCTGGATAACCCGCTATTAATCGTTGGTGTCTGCGCTGCACTGGCCGCTCCATTGTTGCATTTGTGCGGGGTGGATGGTTTTGGTTTACACCTCTACGGTGCCAGCAGTACGGGTAAAACCGCGGCGCTGTATCCGGCGTTATCGGTGTGGGGCGAACCCAATCAACTACGCCACAGTTGGCGTGCCACGGGCAACGGTTTAGAAGGCACAGCATTAGCGCATAACGATGCCTTGCTGGCGCTCGATGAAATGGGCGAAGTTGATCCAAAAGAGGCGGGAGATGTCGCTTATATGCTTGCCAATGGCCAAGGTAAAACCCGTGCAGGCAAATACGGTGAAATGCGCTTACCCGCCCGTTGGCGTTTAGTGTTTTTATCCACTGGCGAAGTGACGCTCGAAAGCCATCTTGCCAGTATCGGCAAGCGCGTGAAAGCGGGGCAGCAAGTGCGCGTGATTGATCTCAGTGCCGATGCCGGAGCGCAAATGGGCGTGTTTAACCAGAGCCATGGTATGAACGCCGCCGATTTAGCCGATCATCTAAAACAGCAAAGTCGCCAACACTACGGCTGCTTGGCCTTGGACTGGTTACGGTATTTAACGCAGCACAGCTCGCAGGTGCGACCCGTTTTCCAAAATGTACGCCAACGTTTTTTAGCTAGCTTACCAATCGAGGCTGACGGCCAAGTGCGCCGGGTCGCCGAAAAGTTTGCCTTACTGGCTAGTGCTGGGTTGTTAGCCATTCAAGCCAAAGTGCTCGATTGGCCCGCTCAAAGTGTCGAAGCCGCCTGCTTAAATCAGCTTAACCAATGGATACTCGCCCGCGGTGGTGTGGCCGCCAATGAAGACCAACAAGCCATTCGCCAGGTGCGCAGCTTTATTGAGCTGCATGGCGAAAGCCGCTTTACGCCCAAACAAACCGGTTACAGCAGCCAAGTACGCCAACGCGCGGGTTGGATAGATACCAGCGGCCCACAAACCCTTTACCTGTTTTACCCAACTGGCTGGCGTGAAGCCACCGAAGGCCTAAGCCCAGATCGCGCTGCCAAAGCACTGATGGCCGCAGGCTACCTAGTTCCCGATGGCAACCGACCACAGCGCAAAGTCAGCCTGCCCGACAACACCCGCCCACGCATGTATTGCGTAAAAGGCAGTATTTTGGATGACTAAAAAGGTGATGAGCCCTGTGAGGGCTTGTCGCCTTGCAGTGTTCCGCCAGTCAACCTAAGGGCTGGGCGAGGATTAAAGGCTAAGGCAGACAATACCGCTAGTGTACTGGTTGTGCACCTACTGTGGTCAGTGTTGTCATTACACTGAATGATGGAAAATATTCTTGCGCTATTATCATCAGTTGATAATATTCGTAGCTCATGTATAAGTGTGCAGTCTTTTTATTGGTGAAACGCTTTTCACCTACTTGCTGGGAGCCTAGTGAGTAGACGATTCGAGTAAGCTATACGAGTAAAGCAATGAAAAACGCAAAACAATCGCGCTGCGTGATTGGCATTAAAGGGCAAATGCCCGACCCCGATTACCCTGTTGATATATGGTTCGACTCGCTGAAGTCGGTCGCCAATGTACTTTCGAAAGAAAACCAGCAGTTGTTAAAAGTAATCGCTGAGCAACAGCCGCAATCGGTAACCGAGCTGGCCACGCTGACTGGCCGAGCGGTCAGTAATGTGTCGAGAACACTGAAAACATTGGGCAAGTACAACTTGGTTGAGATGCAAAAATCACAAAATCGATTGGCGGTAAAACTGCGATATCAATCGCTGTTGTTATTGATCCAGCCATTAGAATAAAAGGAATACCATGCAACAAGTCGGAATTTATGAGCAGCTTATAACACAGCTTATCGAGAGTCGAATTGACCGAGAGCGATTCTATGTGGGCGAACGTGAGCTCAATAGTAGTGAAGCATCGACGTGGTTATCTCGTTTCTTATCACACATTCTTGAGTATGCGATTGAGTCAGTCCCCTCTAGCGATGATCGCCTACAACACCAGATTGCTTTATCTAACCAATTGTTACTCTGGCTAAAAACACAAATTCAAGATAACGATTTTATCGAAGACAATTTGCTCGCCAGTCAAGGTAAAATTCTGACTGCGCTCTATGAGCTCGAAAATCCTGTCTCAGCCGATTTAAAAAATTATATTAACGACATTTTTCCACTAACAGGGTTAAGCCAAAGCGAGCTGTTTTGTGGCAGTAATGCAGGGTTGTCACTCGAATCTGAATTAAAGCGGGAGATCTTGTCTGCTGATAAAATCTACTGGTTAGTGTCATTTATTAAGTGGGCAGGGATCCGAATTTTTCGCAAAGAGTTAGAAGAGTTTACTGCTAGCGGCCGCGAGCTAAAAATTATTACTACCTCATATATGGGGGCGACTGACGCGAAAGCGGTTGAGTATTTGGCGAGCTTACCCAATACCGAAGTGAAGCTGAGTTACAACACTGAGCGGGAACGTTTACATGCAAAGAGCTATCTATTTTTACGCAACACGGGTTATCACACTGGTTATATCGGCTCTTCCAATCTTTCCCATTCAGCGTTAACCAATGGCTTAGAGTGGAATTTAAAAATCACCTCACAAGAAATCCCACACATCATCAATAAATCATTGAGCACCTTTGAAACTTACTGGTCTTCTCATGATTTTGAACATTTCAATGGTGATGCGAAAAGCAGTGAAAAACTCAAAAAAGCGTTGAGTCAGCAGCGCGGAGATTTTGAGGTTAGTCCCACGCATTTTTTTGATATTTCGCCTTTTCCTCATCAAAGTGGCATTTTGGAACAACTGGCGGTTGAGCGCAGTGTTCACCAGCGCTTTCGTAATTTAGTGGTTGCGGCAACCGGCACCGGAAAAACCCTGATCTCAGCCTTTGATTTTGCACGCTTTGTAAAAGACAAGCCGCAAGCTAAGTTCCTGTTTGTCGTTCACCGAGAAGAAATCTTAAAGCAAGCCAGATCTGCGTATCGAGGGGTATTGCGTAATGGTGCATTTGGTGAACTTTGGGTTGGCGGACATACACCGGAGCACTATCGGCAGTTGTTTGTTTCCATTCAAACACTGAACAATCAGCTGGAACAGCTTAACCTAACTGCTGACTATTATGACTACATTGTCATTGATGAAGTGCACCATATTGCAGCTTCAAGTTATCGTGCGGTGCTTGAGTATTTTTCCCCAACTATATTACTCGGCCTGACTGCAACACCAGAGAGGCATGATGGCGGTGATATTTTAGCGGATTTTGGTGGTGTGATTGCGGCAGAGATCCGTTTGCCGGAAGCGATTAATCGCCGTCACCTTTGTCCACTTCAGTATTTTGCTATTGATGATGATACCGACCTTCGCAACATTGCATGGAGTCGTGGGCGTTACGATATCGCGCAGCTGACTAATCTGTATACCCACAACCAAGCCCGCTTTGACAAGATTTTTCTGAGTATGCAGGAGATCATCACTGATATAGGAAAAATGAAAGCATTGGCCTTTTGTGTGAGCAAAGAACATGCGCAGTACATGACACAACAGTTTCTTTTGAGAGGCATTAAAGCGGATGTGTTGACCAGCGATAACTCCCACGAGAGGCAACAAAAGCAGCAGGCCATTCGATCTGGCGACATAAACGTACTTTGTGTGGTCGATATCTTCAACGAAGGTGTAGATATTCCCGAAGTGGATACGTTATTGTTTTTGCGCCCGACAGAAAGCCTCACGATTTTCTTACAACAGCTTGGCCGCGGTTTGCGTTTAGCTGACGGTAAGGAGTGTTGCACTGTGTTGGATTTTGTAGGTAACTCACGTCCTGAGTATGACTTTGCCAATAAATTTAGAGCCTTAGTGGGTAAAAGTCATCGAGCGATCAGTGATGAAATCAAGCAAGGCTTTCCTCACGCGCCACTGGGTTGCCGCATTGAGTTGAGTAAGCGCACGCAAGAAATGGTACTGAGCAATATTCGTCAAGCCTCATTAACGTTGAAGCGCCTAGTCGCGATGATCCGCCAATATCCTCAGCATTCCACATTGCCGTTAACGCTGACTAACTTCTTAATCCTAAATCCTCATATCGACTTGAATGAACTTTATAAGCGAGGGAGTTGGTCGCAACTCGTTCAGCAAGCCAAAGATGAATGCAACGAAAATTCGCTAGATGAAAAACTGCTGAACATGTTTAAAAAGGCCATTCATAACCGAATATTGACCTGTGACGATCATGCTTACTTAAGTTTCTTAAAACAGCTTTGCCATGGCAACTTTGCAATAGAGGATTCGAGTCACCGTCATGCTTTGATGTGTCACTACGATTTCTGGCAGAAAACGGGGCCTGAATGTGGATTCGATTCCATTGAACATAGTTTAGCGAAACTGAATGCTTGCGAGTTAAAAGCAGAACTATTGGACGTTGTTAGCTGGCAACTCGCTCAAACCAAGCATGAACAACCCATAATGCAGGCTTTGCCTGAGGTCTCATTAAGACTGCATGCACGCTATGCGCGTGAACAAATATTGGTGGCATTTGGTGCAACCACGTTTGAGCGACAGCCCCCTGCGCGAGAAGGTGTATTTGTGCTGAAAGATACAAATATTGAACTGATGTTTGTCACCTTAGACAAAAACGAAAAGCAATTTTCACCCACTACTATGTATCACGATTACGCGATTAATGAGCATCTCTTTCACTGGCAGTCGCAAAATAGCGCAAGGCCAGACAAGGGGCGCGGTTTGGAATACATCCAGCATCAAAAAATGGGTAAGCGTCTGTTTTTATTTGTGCGTGAACAAACTAAAGATGAATTTGGCCGCACTATGGGTTTTGTGAATTATGGTGAAGTGGAATACGTATCACATACAGGCTCACAACCAATGAGCATTACTTGGCAGTTAAAAGAGCCAATGCCGTACTTTATGTGGCAACAAGCGGCTAAGTTGGCAGTAGGCTAGTCGAGATGACAGTGGCATTGGGTGGGCAGCGTGGCCGTGATAATGGCTACTTTGAACAATTTGAGCAAGGTACAGCGCAGTGGTATCACCTGCCGCAAAGCACGTTTTTGCAGAAATTTAAGCAGCATATTGACGAGGAAATTCGCTATTTAGCGTTGGCGTCTACCTCAGACACTCAAAGTTCAACCAAGCAAATTGACAAACTTTGGCCGGTTAAACGAGTCACCGTGTTACCACGCTACGCCATTACCGAAGATCAAGCGGGTAAGAAGTCAGGTTCTGCTGATTTGTATTATTTATTTGAGCTCGGCAAACCACTGTCACTGCAAACGCCAGTGACCAACGTGCCACATCGCCCAATGAAAAACTCGATGAAACTCACAACCTTAACTCGCCTAGAGAGCGTCACTAAGTTTGCCGAGGTTGAAAAAGTGTACGAAGCGGCAATGGTGTGAGGCTAAATGTTCAACTTTAACTGGACTAAATTACCATTATGGTAAATAATACGATAAATGTAAGCGCCTATAAAGGCCAACCTCCTAGCGAAATTGGGGATGACAGACATTATATCTCTGACGGGCCGTTATATCCGGTAGAAGATGTATTACACCTATTGGAAGTAGGTGAGAGTGCAACTATTTTATGGACTAGGCAGTGTAAAAGTCATGTTCAGCAGCTGTCGTATGAGATAGCTGATGTGCAAAAGCTTATAAGGCAAGCAATTACTCAAGGTCAGTATGTGAATTCGCAATGGTGTGTACAAAAACCAACTGGACCTTGGGCTGCATGCGATGGTTACCGCTTGTTTCGGGATGAATGGGTGGAGTATGCGCATAAAGAAATGCGCTACGAATACTATGTGAAATTTGCGATAGGCAAGACAGGTAAATTGTTATTACTGGTTTCTTGTCATTTGTCGCGCTGAGGATATGTGATGAATAGTCAAACTTGTCCAATTTGTGAGATGGGCCAATTAACTCTCCATACCGAGAGGGTTACAGTTGAGCATTTAGGTCAGCAAGGCCAAATTGACAGCCAGTATGCAGTGTGTGATTGCTGTGGCAGTGAACAGGCTGGTACTGCTGAAGCTCGCTTTAACAAGCGTGCAATGATTGCTTTTAAAAAGCAGGTGCAAGGCTTGTTAACGGGTAATGAACTCCAGGTCTTGCGTAAACGCTGGGGCTTAAAACAGGCTGATGCTGCAAAAGTGTTTGGTGGTGGCCCTGTTGCGTTTTCCAAGTACGAATCAGACGATGTGATGCAATCAGACGCAATGGATAAACTGCTCCGTTTAGCGGCGGAAGTGCCAGCTGCTTTAGATAAGTTAATGTTGGATGCGGGTGTTGAGCGTAATATCCAGACAAGCTGGAAAAATGTAGCTGTAGTGGATTTCTCATCGACTGCTCGAAAGACGAGAATTGTTGCATCGCACGAACTCGAAGTAGAGGCGTGTTATGGTTAAAAAAGTATCAAAATCGTTACAGCAGGCTATTGATGCTTTAGTGATACAGGATGTATATGTTAAATCGTGCCAAGCTAAGTGTGTTGAAGACTTTGACCCAAAATCCACGGAACTTGAAGCGTTGTTAGTGCAACAAATGCATGTTGTTCTTCGAAGTGAATTGATCGATATTGATGGCGATGGCCATCTGGTACGCATTTATATCCGTTTGGGGACTCGTTGGGTGAATCCTAAGGAAAATGGCGATCCTGATATTAAAGCCTTTGTTGAAGCAGACTTTATTGCAGAATACCAAGTCGCAGCAGAACTAGAGCAGGAATCGATTGATGAATTTGCACTGAAAAATGCTAGCTACCATGTTTGGCCTTATTGGCGCGAGTTCTTAAGTACTCAATGTGAACGACTGCGTTTGCCAAGGGTTGTTTTACCAACTGTGCAATTTAGCAAACAGTAACTAAAAAGCGACATCAAATAATATCGAGCTATTTGGCGCTTTTGATATTAAAATCGCATCAACAACACCCCTCCCGCTACCCGTTAGAACAGCGCCCTGTGAGGGGTTACTCGTTTCTGGGGCTTGTGATTTCGGGTAGTTTGTAAGAGGTAAGCCCCAGTCTTAACGGCGACTGAGGCGCAGCCACGAGCCAAAACGCTAGGTAAAGGCGCAACCAGCTTTAAAGAGCTTGAGTGAAATTGTGGTTTTCTTCAAAACAAATATCAAGTTATTTAGCCTTGTTGTTGAGTTTTGTTCTCGTTACCAAAGCATTTGCTCGTAATCCACACATCATTCTCCGGCCCACAAAGGTGGTGCAGCAGCGCTAGGTTGATTTGGTGGCTGACAACTTCGCCGTTTCGTTTTTGGCTTTCTTTTCTCAAACCTCTTAGTAATAACCCCGTGCATGATTTACCCATTTGCTCCGGCGAACTGGGCAGGCAAAAGGCGCGGTTTTGTCGTTTGGGGTGCAAGGTAGCGCGCTCTCCTGTTTTAGATAAAGGCGTAATGCACCAAAAAATACGGGCGTTGGCCGGTGTGTTTACGTGCAATGTGTTGGTTTGGCTCGTGCCATCCCTATATGTAGGTAACAAATGTGCTGGTAACAAAACCAAGCCGCCTTGCGCGTGGCCATCAACCTCAGGTAAAGGTAGCCAATACAGGTTTGGCCATTGCTCAGGGCTCTGCCATTTTTCTACGATCACTTGTAAGCCAATGCTATTGAGCCATTGGTGAATCGGGCAGCCAGAGTGCGCTTGTTTAACGCGTGGTAACTGATAGGTCAGCCAGCGGGTTAAACGTTCGGCTGCATTATCGCACTGGCTTAATGCTGGGTAGAGGGTAAACGCGCCATGCCCAACCAGTAAAGCGACCACCTGCTGTATCCATTCTCTATCCCAATCGTTAGCACTTGCCCATAGCACGTCACTTATCACCTTGTTGGTTCGTCATGCCGTCTATTTTCAGTCGTCGGGTGCAGACTCAGTGGTGAATTAGATGAAAGAAATGGCCATCAAACTCACCAGTCAAATCGGTTTTTTATGATGACCTGTGCGCGGCTAACTGTTTGATATACATAGTCCAATACGGTGCTGTTTGGCGGCATTTGGCTAGTGCAAAAAAATCGAGACGCCAAACGATCGTTTGCATTCTGGGTTTAAAAAATCAAACGGTTTGTACTTTGATGCCGAGGTTGGTTTAGGGTACAAAAAGTGCCAAACCTTGCTTTGAGTCAGTAATGGCAAGGCCTACTGGTTTTGGATTTCAATCGAGAAGCCAAACAGTAAATGGACTAATTTCCCTGTTTGGCGTTTCGATCCAAAAGCCAAACGGATAGTGGTTTTGGCGTATGGGGGTAAAGGCATGGGGAAGTGTTTAATGAAGTGCTGCTGTTTATTTTGGCTTGGTATTTGATGAAGGGACGTTTTCTAACTTCAGTGAAGGTTGCTTGTTACTGTTGTCATCAATGTACTCAAGGGCGTACCCCATTGCCTTGTAGCTTTTCTCGCGTTTTTTAAACATGCGTTGCAGCATAGGGAGGGCGCAGTCTACATAGTCGTGAATGGTGACTTGTGTTTTTCCTTCCGATTCACGATGAATACGACCGGCATATTGAGCCAATGTACCTTTCCATGCGATGGGCATGGCCAAAAACAACGTATCCAGTCTTGGTAGGTCAAAGCCTTCGCCCACATATCTTCCTGTTGCGACGACAATTTGAGCCGTTTGCAGATGATTGTCAGCGTTCTTGCGTTCGGCAGATTTCATGGCGCCTTTGAGTACGACAGTGCTTATACCCATCTTGGTAAGTTGTGAGTGTATTTCCTCTGCGTGCTCTCTACGCTCTGTAAGGACTAACGGGTGCCCCCCATTTTGAACACACCGGAAAGCGTCTGAGACTATTTTTGACGTGCGCTGTCCATTATCGACGAGCCAGCGATAGGCATCGCTTATTTTTGGGCGCTCATCTGTTTTTATTAGCTCAGCTGGTGGTATATCGTAGAGCTGATGAATCATCACGGTTTGAGTAAATTGCTCATCAGGACTTTGTTTCACTTTATAGCGAATGGGCCCTGCCGCCATAAAAATGATCTTCTGATGGCCATCTTGTCGCTCTGGCGTTGCTGTTAGGCCCAATACATATTTTGCTCTTACCTCGTTGAGTACCATTTCAAACCTTGGCGCAGACAGATGGTGGCATTCATCAACAATAATATGGCCGTAGTCTTGGATGAGAGGCGTGATGGAATTGTCTTTTTTATTGACCAAGCTTTGGTAGGTGGCAATGTCGATAATGCCACTCGGCTTTCTTTTACCCCCGCCTATACTGCCAATGTTTACTTCTGGTAGGAACGTGCGTAATCGCTCTTGCCACTGTTCAAGCAGTTGTCGGCTATGAACCAGTATTAGGGTATTTACTTTGCGTTTTACGATCATGCCAATGGCAGTAACCGTTTTTCCAAATGCAGTCGGCGCATGCAAAATACCGAAGTCGTGTTTAGTTATTGCGGCCACTGCGTCTCGCTGGTTCTTTCGCAAGGTGAGCGCAGGGGTAAGTTTTAATAATGGTTTGCCGGTTTCACGCTTATCGTCAAGCAGTGGCGAAATATTGTGCTCTTGTAGCAAAGCAATCGCATCATCGAGACAGCCACGCGGTAGTGCAAGATAACCGTTTTCAATACGAGCACAGGAAATAAACCTTGGAATGCCATGGGTTGAAAAGCGCAACGCTTGTGTTTTAAAAAACACAGGATTAGAAAAACTAGCTAATCGCTTTAGTCCTGCCAGCAGTGGCCCAGGTAACTCGCTCATCAAAAAGTAGATATGGTTGGCCAAGGTAATAGTCACGTTTTTCGGCAAAGACTCTAATTTTATTGGTGTGGCTTTGGCTGTGATTTCCCAAGGAGGTCGGTTGTCTATTAGACCTTGTTCGGACAGTAATAGGGTATTGGGTGAAATGGTTGTTATGAGTTGACCAATACTTGATTGCGTGAGCGTTTTAAGCTCAGCAATGTACTGCCATTGATCGTCAATCGCATTCAGGTCATTGTCAACAAAGCAGCTACGGCCTGAAAGGCGAGCCTCCTTTTGAAGTGGTAGCGCAATGAGATTGCCAAACCCTCCTTCAGGAAGGATATCTTGGTTAGGAAAGAGCCTGTCATAGGAGTCAAACGATAGATTTGGAAATGTTTCCATGGCTTTATCAAGCAAAGCGAAACCAAGTGCCCGAGCTTGGTTAGCGGGGATGTTAGTTTCAAAAAAGATCCATAAGTGCGCCCCGTTGCCAGAACGCGAGATTTCTATCGCGTGTGGAATATCAAACGCTTGGCACGCTTTAGACATTGCTTTGACTTCTTCTTGCCAACAGCCTTTGTCAAAATCGGCTGCCAACAAATAGCACGTATTATCTTTCAGTAAAGGATACAGCCCCACCACTTGATGACCGGCAAGGTGCCTGTAAATAATGCGCTCGTTTAGTTCGCTAAACTTTCGGTGTGAACAGTCTTGGCATTTAATGCGGGGTTTGTTGCAAACCCCGTTTACCCATTCATTATCACAGGCTACGGAATAGCCACTGCGGCCCTGTTGATTTTGCCAACGATTGGCAAAGATATCCTCTCGTCCACGAAATCGTTGTCTGAATAGGGCGACCTTTTGTTCTGGCGTGAATGTCTGTACTGAACGCTCGTTTTGAGCGCTACGCAAAGCCTCTCTTAATGCGAGAAGCCGCTGCTTTTCGTTTTCAAGCTCAGCTAGCCTGTTATCAATAGCAGAAATGTTTGGGTAGCGAGCGTCATTCATGACAACATAATTTTTATGTGCAGCGCTATGAAGCGCGAACTTGCGGCGGTTTGATCAGCGACTCTGCTGGAATACCTAGCCCTTCATGAAGCTTCCAAATCATTTTTAGTGTGAGTGATCGCTTATGGTTTAGGATTTCATAAACACGATTGCTTTTACCTATCATGGGTTCAAGATCTTTAACCGTTAAGCCTTTGCGCTCCATCTCAAACCTTATTGCCTCAACAGGGTCTGGTAAATCCATTGGAAAATGCTTTGCTTCGTAGGCTTCAACTAACGTAACCAAAATGTCCAGCTTTTCGCCTTCGGCGGTATCAGGCTGCGCCATCATTAGGTTTTCGATGTCGTTTAATGCCGCGCGGTAGTCGGCATCTGTTTTAATAGGTCTGATGTCCATTATATTTACCTCTTGTTACTACCTTTTGGCTTAAAATCGTTTGCACATCAATTTGATCGTATTGTGCATGGCTGCCGATAAACCGTATGTAAACCACCTTGTAGGCATAATTGATCCAAACAACTAACCGGTATTTATTACCGGCAATGTTAAACACGACACGCCCATCTCTGAGGATGCTGGCATTTCTAAAATCCTGTTTCACATCCGCCGGTGATCCCCAATTAGCGTTTAATACATGCCTATGCCACGCTAAAGTTGGCTCTTTAGCGTCAATGTATTCTGGGCTGTCTTCCCAAAATGTTTTTAAGGTTGATAGTGCGATAATTCTCATAAATAGATGCTAGTCCCATATTGGGACTTTTGCAAGTTTGTAGTTTGATTGACTGAAAGGAGTTGTTGGCACGGCCCTCAATTGCCCTATTCCTTGGGGCAGTTTAATTTCCTCTTATTCACCCTCTAAAGCTCGGCATATCAAGTGTTGCCCCATTGTCCCAACTGCCCACGGTAATTGAGCAAGTGGGGGCTTGTTAGTTTCGCCTGATAGGCTTTTTCGGCATGCGGCTGCGTTTGCCATCGAAAAAGGCCAATACTCTGAACCCCTCTTTTTAAAAAGAAAGGGGTGATTCTTCATACCCCAAGCTGTGCGTTGGACGTGCAGGCGGAATGAGCCCCAGTTTGCGTCCTAAACTGACAATCACGTAGAACATGAGCTTTAGCATCAACCAAGCCCTGCCAGCACGGCTATTGGAAAGGTAATGGGGGCGAGTCGCATCATAAATTGCATGTTAATGCCCTCCTGCGTGCTGTTGCGAATGTGGCTCAAAGTTCACTAGCGGTTCAACCACATCAGCCACGGTTTGATGGGCAATACGGCGCTCTTCAAAGTAATCGTGGCGGTCGTAGATACCCTCAACGCCTTTTAGCTTATGGTTAAGACAGCGTTCGGCCACATTGCCTGCAATGCCCAAAGAGGCGGCAAGGCTGCGAAAGGTGCGGCGCAGATCGTGTACGGTGAAGTGTTCAAGTTTGCCCATTTTATTGGGAGGCTGTTTTTTGCGCCCTGGTTCGCGACCAAAGAGTTTAGAAATGGCGCGGTTCAGCGTATCTGGCCC
>UMGS01010464.1_pt1 | contig 13799 bp, 15 predicted proteins | sample 1965341 | NCBI WGS metagenome assembly UMGS01 (sample SAMEA4836079, study PRJEB28245) | human gut metagenome | biome: gut microbiome; material: fecal sample | place: Denmark | collected 2008 | reverse complement strand
CTTATAAAATGGGCATCCGAGGTTTTCTGTCTGTTATTCGAATTCTTGGGCGGAGAGATTTATCTGGCTGTTTCTTGGTACACATTTGTGTATTTTATTTTTCATATTCATCTTATTTCGCATTTTTGTGTACCTCATCTAAAATTTTTAGAGCCAAAATGGAGCCATATAATACCTGTATTCCAAACTCCTATGACTTATGCATAGCATAAAAGTAACTCCTTTTATGCTATACTTTTCTTTAATTCTGCAATAAATTCTTCAATTTCTTTATCCATTTCTTGCATTATCCGATAAAAATTCCTAACCAACATTTTACCATCAATTCCTAAAAATTTTCTCAATTCTTCAAACCAATCATGATAATCATTTCCATCAATGGTTGCTAACATAGTAATAATTTGCTGCTTTTCTTTTCCAACGATTTCACAAAACTTCTCGAGATTTTCCGGCACATGTAAATACTCCCTATATAACTCTTCTAGTGCTTTATTCCCTGGTAAAAATAACCATTTCCAATTTAATTTTGATGTATCTAATCGTTCCCTCATGTCTCCATCGTAAATTCCTATAAAATTATATTTTATTTTATCACTTGACGGAAACTCCAATCGATAAGTTATAGCCTTTTCTCCACCTTCAGCTACATCGATCGTATACTTTTTTAAAATGTATGGTGCCTTATCCTCTAAAATAATTGATAGAAAATCATATGCTACCCTATCCTCAACAAATAATGTTCCCGTATAGCTTTGTGTAATACCTAATATATCCTCTGCCATCATATCGTCATCAGGTTTAGTAATCATAGCCATATTTCCCATTCTACTTACTATTCGTATATTACTATTTTTTACATGTTCTAACAAATAAGGCGAATGTGTCGTAACAATTGCCTGAATCCCTTTTTCTGCTATTTGTTTTCCCAAATAGTTTGCAAAATGAATTTGTGAACATATACTTATATATGTTTCAGGTTCTTCAATAATGACAATTGTTCCCGAATTACATTTATTTATGTACCAAAACAAATAAAAAAGAAAATGTTCACCTCGCCCCATACTTCTTGAATCATACTCTATTTCATCAATAGTGACATTAAAAAATGGAACTATTCCTATCCCTTCAATATCTTCAAATTCCCATATTTTACATGATTGATATCTTTTCCCCGTCAGATAACAAATATCACTGATCTGTTCTGGTAATAATTCATATTCCTCATTTTGTTCAAGCAACTCTTCAAAATTTGCTTGTCTTATATTAAATTCTTGAATTTGAATATTCTCATCACAATCCAAGTATTTAATGCTATCCAAATCATATCCTGTATCATACAAGCGTTTTCCATTACAATTCGAGCAGGAAATTTTCTTATTATCACATTCGAATTGTCCATTAACTGTAGCGGATTTCAATTTATGTAGATCACTTTCGCTTAAATTTAATCCTAATAAATCTTTTACAGCCGCTACAATAGTACTTTTTCCTGCTCCATTTAAACCGCATATTGCCGTAATGCCCTTTGAAAAGGATATCTCCTGTAAATTATTTAGCCCATTGAGTTCTACGCTTAATAAATTTCTACTATATTTTCTTTTATAAACTTTATCCCAATAATCAGTTTCTTTTGCTTTTCTCATCTAAAAATTTTCTCCCCAATTATACTTTTCAACAATTTTCTCAAGCGTATAATTAAAATTCTCCACTTCAGCAAAAGTGTCCATCGTGTACTGCAATAGTTCCGACTCTTCGTTCCATAGCATATCTCTAAAAAGTGTAATAATAATGTCTCTATATATTATTGAAAGAGCATCTGTACTTCCCATACTGGTTCTCTGATTAAATGTATTTAACATAACTTCAAAAAACGGAACTTGTTTTTGTAAACTTAAGAAGGTCTTTATATATTTATCATCAACTTTTTTATACTTTCCTTTTATATAAGCTCTACAAAATTCCATATAACTAATAGTATTTTGTAAATCAGTTGTTTCTGAATCCAGATTTCTGCGAATATATACAAACCAACTAAATATCGTTGCTTTATTAAATGAAAACTTAAAATCCTTCCATTCTGAAACACATATCATAAATTTTCTTAAAGTTTCATCAACAATCTCAATACACTCATCTGAAAACGGCACAGCCTGTCGATATTGAAAAGATATGTCATTAGACGTAATTTTCTTCTTAAGTGTATGGGTTTCAACCGCAAAACAGAATTTTGATATTATCTCATCATATGCTAGGCGCGAATTTGAAAAACCTATGGTTTCTTTATCTGCTCCCAACGCAACAAATTTATTTGATAATTCTTTCACTTGATCCCTAGTAGCGCCAATATATGCATTTCTTTGTTCTGCAGATGTTAATGCAGTAGGTTGATTTAGTCTATAGAATAATTCTGCTGGTTCTTCCGGTCTATACTCTGTTAATCTTATGATTACAACACTATACTGTCTAAACTGCCTTTGCCATTTTAACGGAAGATCTCTGTAATGCATTCCATTCAAATTTGCTATTTCCTGATCTTTTGGCAACACTGTTCCATCAACACAAATAATATTGTCAAAAAAATCTCGTATTGCAGCAAGTCTCTGCTGACCATCTAACACTTCATCCACAGATTGTGAATTATGGATTACATGTATCGGAGGGATTTTCCACCCACGCAATATTGAATCAATAAGTTTTTGCTTTTTTTGAATAGTCCAAATCTCGCCTCTCTGAAAATCCGGCTGTAAATCCATATCGCCATTTTTTATTCTATTAACAATCGTTTCAATTTCTAAATCTGTTGACTCGCATTTCATATTCTTATCCTCATTATATAGTCATATTTATCCAATATCTCTCAATTTATTTACAATACATATGATATGAGGGTCAAAAGGTATTTTGCCCCTCATTTATGATTAATCAGATTACTACATGCTACGCATTCCCGTAATCTGATCATCATACATATAGTTTAATATATCATTCATGTTGGTTTTTATACACTCGTTATATCAATTTCAATAGGATTTTCCCATCGATCTACGCCTTTGATTAATAGAGTTCCATTTATCAAAGTAAATATCTGATATTCATTTGTATATTTACCATAATAATCTAGTTCAAATTGCGCATCCCCAATTATATCAATTGACGAATTATTTGTTTCAATTCGAGGTACTACCTTCAGAATATCATTATACCTAGTTTTTCCCATAGATGATACTAAAACTCTTGCCTCATGCATATATTCATTCTCCAATTTAAAATGCATGTATTCTCTAATTGCACATTGTGAATTTGCAAAGGTACTAACATCAACTCTTTCTCCCAAAATAACACCTTCTTTCTGTATAATCTTTAAAAATATTACTATTATTTTTTTCTCAATACATTTGAAACCGTTGATTGGGATACATCTAACATGGCAGCTATTGTTTCCTGGTTTATTTTCTGTTTTGCCAAATCCCTTATAACTTCATTTCTTTGTGCTACTGATGCAATCTCCGGTAATTTATGAATGGTTTCTGAAACCACTCCAGATGCCGTTACACTTTTAATAAGTGTTGTTCCATCACTTAACACAGCTCTTGCAATTTTGGCACCCGTTTTTTTATTTGGCTTAAACGCTAAGGATACAACATCTGACATTGATTTACCCACGTTTTTTAAATCTGTATTCTTAAACACATTCATTAAATTCGCAGCCATAATTTTCCTCCCGCTTATTACTTTAATATTAAAATAATATTAAAGTAATATTTTGTCAACTACTTTTTCAACTCTCATACCTAAAAAACTCCCTAGCCATCATCTCCGCCGTAGCCCGGTTATACCCCTTCTTCAGATACCCCTGCACAATCGTCCCGAACATCCACTTAACCATCTCATCCTCAATATCACAATATGCCTGCAGCTCCCCAGACAAAGCCATTGCCACATACTCTATTGGCTTGTTATCCAACAACCTATGCAGCTTCGCCAGTGACTGCTCTGTTGTCCTTAGAGCAGCCTCCACTTCTTCGCACTTTATCCGAAGCATATTTCCATCTGTAAACCACACCTCAACATAGCCGTTATCTATGTTATAAGCACATTCCACAATATTATCTATTCGATTATCTTTCATATCATCCATCCTTCCCATTATCTTGTCCCATAAGACTTGTCATATCGCCTTATCTGCTGTTCTGTACGCTCCTGTTCCTTTACCTTACGAATAATCGTATCAATCTGCTCTGCACCGGCATATCTCTTCACACGCTCCAGATCATCAGCCTTTTCCTGCAACAGCTCTGTCCTATCACTCATATCCTTAATCTTGCCCTTGTAAAACTCCACATCATCTGACAATCTCTTCTTTTCCTTTCGAAGCTGTATTATTTCCTCTTTTAGCCTTACACACTGGATTGTCAGATTCTTTATCAGTGTTTTAAGCTTATTCACAAATGACATGACTACCTTATCCCGAAATGACTTAGCACTTGCAAATGCTCCCGGTTCCGGCAATTGCCACTCCGGTGCTTCATCATACTTTCTTACATCACGCTGTAATAACTGCTCCGACTGCACTATCTGCTCTATATGGCTCTTAAGCTCATTCTGTTGCTTTTCAAGTTGAACATTATTCTGTTGCAAATCATTGTATTTCTGTCTTAATACCTGATTATCAGATTTCAATGAATCATTCCTTTGCTCCAGAGTGTGATTGTCAGCAGATAACTGATCATTCACATTCTCCAATTTACTATTCGTATATTGTAAATCTTCATGCCTTTGTTCCAGTTCTTCATTATCGATCTGCAACTGTAACTGCTTTTGCTTCAAATCATGATTATCCATACGAAGTCTATCTTTGCGACTCTCAAGCCTTGCATTTTCCATCCTCAAATCTTGATTACTTGCAAGCAATACTTCCTTTTCCTGTTGTGCCACAGCCCCTTCTTCTTTTGCCCTTTGCGTAGCCTCTTCTGCCAGTTCTTTTTCAGTTGTAGCATTCTTTAATTCCTGTTTCTTTACAGAAACCTCTTCTCCAAGCTGTGCAACCACCGAAGATATTTCCCGCTTCTGGCTATCCAATTCAGCTACTTCCCTTGCCCGCTCTTTCTTTTCAAATTCAAGCACCGACAAATGTTTCTCATGTGTACCCTTTTGCAGCCATTCCACACCATATCGCTCCATGACTGTCGCAAGTTCCTGCTTTTCTGATGCAATCCACTGATTTAATTCGGTAGCACCTCTAGTGCCACCAGTGAAGCCTTCTGCCACCAGTGCAGATTTTAATGATACCCTTGTATCAAGTCCTCGCTTGCTTCCTGTAATATATGGCACAAAATCAATATGCAGATGCGGTGTTTCTTCATCCATATGCAAATGTGCCGAGAATACATACAAGTTCGGATTTCTAGCTTGGAACTCATCCATAAATTCCATTAAAATTCTTTTTGCCAACAATCCATCTTCACTTTTGGCATTCATATCATCTTTATTTCCGATTTGAAATATCACTTCATGAAATAACTTTTCCTGCTTGCCCCTCCTGATTTTTTCATAATAATTATCAATCACCCGATCTTTCCGTTTCTGTTTTGCATTATATCGTTCCAGAGCTTCATCAAACAACTTATGATAAACCTGTTTAATATCTTCCTGGCGAAACTCCACATTATCAACACTTCTGTTTTTATCTACATTCTTAGCTGTAAATGCTCTGGTATTATGTTTCACAGAACCTTTTCCAATCATTGCACTTATCGTTCTCTCCATAGGCAATCTTCCCCTTTCTTTTATCTGTCATATTAGCGCCGGATATCGGCATAGAGCGAGGTTTCCTCGCTCTGGCTTTGTTACTTTCGTCGAAAGTAACGCAAAAGCACTTTTGACATCAACATCTCCTTTCAGGAGCTGTCGCCATCAAAAATGCAACCTGACAAGTCAGGTTTTGCGCCCTGCCGGGAGCTTTTCTGCCTGCGGCAATCAATGTACACAAGCCTCCATTGTGTCAACCACACCACGTTTTCCTTATCCATTCTAACGGAAGCGTGACACGCAGCCGTTATATATGTTTAAGAAAAACTACCACCGAAAACTCTCCGGCACACCTCGTCTATCCAAATATTCCTTTCGAGCCTTTTCCTTTTCTTCTTCTGTTGGCGCAGTCTTATATTTTGTATACAATTCTCTCATTACCATTGCATCCAGTTTCTTCTCTAGCCCCTGTTTTATCTGAGGCAACAGTTCCACCTGTTCCAACATAAAATATCTCATTATCGCAATGAAAAGTTCTTCTGAAATCTGTACATTTTTCATACCAATCCACCATTCCTTTCCTAATTCATTCAAGACCGCAACACTGCAAAGTCTATATAATTTGCAACCTTGCAAAATTTATCTCCGCAATTTCTATATAGCCTGCAATGTTGCGTTCTTGCCCTATCTCTGCTTTACTGCATCCAGTTACCAATACCACGAGTTATTGATTTTCTTTGCCCGAATGCCCAATTCTTTCTTTGCATTTTCCAATGTTCTCTTTGAAATGCCCTGTTCATCAGCCATTTCAAAAACTTCATTACTCTGCACCATATTAGTTGTTTCTGCCAATTCACAAAGCATTTGCTTTGCCTGTTCCAGCTTATTTGCTTTTGGTGCTATACCACCAAGTACTTCATCTGCTGTAATCTCATAATCTCCCAACCAATGAAAGCCCGTTTCTGATAACATAAATGCCTTTGGATGTCCAAATGCCGCAAGATTATTCTTTATCTGAACAACTGCTCTTGTATTGGGTTCTCCCTCTATTCTGCCGACCAGAAGCACACTCCTCGCCACAGCAAAGAAGTCAATGGAACCCATGCCCCTGTATGCTGCTTTATTACCAGATGCCTTATTCATATGACCGATAAGAAGAATTGCACACTGGTATTTCTCTGCTAATGCTCCCAACTTCTTTGTCATATCTCTTGCCTCATTTGCCCGGTTCATATCCATGCCACCACCGAGATACGCCTGTATGGGATCTAATATCAATACTTTTGCCCCAGTCTTAGCAAGTGCCTCTTCCAGTCTTTCATCTGCCATAGACAATGATTTATCACTTTCATCTATAACCAGTATCTTTTCGCAGTCCGCCCCGGCAAGTTCAAGCCTCGGCTTTACTGTATCTGCCAGTCCATCCTCTGCTGTCTGATAAATGACATTTACCGGCTCCTGCACGTTCATATCAATGTCGAGATCTTCTCCCTTTGACAGCTTTGCTGCTATATTTAGCACCAATGTGGTCTTTCCATCACCCGGATCTCCCTGAATAATTGTCAGCTTCCCATATGGTATAAACGGATACCACAGCCATTTCACTTCCTGTGACTCAACCTCCGACATCCGTATCATCTTTAATTCTGTCTTCTGTTCCTCCATAAAAGTCCTCCATTTTCCAATCTTTTATTTGCTCCTAAGAAGAACCTCTGCTATACTCTAGTTGTATTTACAGGTGTAACAGAGGTTTTCTTTTGTTACCGCAAGTCCTAACAGTTGCCGCTGTCAGGACTTTTTTCTTTATCAGTCTGTGTTCCCTGCCAAAGATACTTTGCTCCATCCAGCATTGAAATAATCGCCTGTAACATATCCATACAATCATTTCGCATATCTGCCAAACCATCAGCCGTTAGCGTTACCTCCTGTTGTTCAAGTTGCTTTATAAGTTCAGAAATATTTGTCTGCATATTTTGTAATTCCTCTACAAGCTTGTAAATGACCTCTTTCTTGCCTACAACACATATTCTGTTATAAATACAGGAACGTACAAAATAATCTTTCTTCTGCATACCGCTTGCAAGTATCTTGGCTTCAATCATTTCCCGCTCTCTGTCCGATACACGAAAGCTGATTGTTGGATGTTTGTGTACTCCGCTCATAGATTGTCCTCCTCATTCTCCAGCTCTAGCCTGTCTGCCAGTTCTGCCTGCTTATTCGGATATAAATGTGAATAAGTATTTAATGTTGTTTCTATCTTTTCATGTCCCAGCCGCTCCGCTATTGCCAATGGCTGAAATCCAAGCTCCACCAGAAGTGATGCGTGGCTGTGACGTAGATCATGAATACGGATTCTCTTAACTCCTGTTTCCTTTATGCCTCGTACAATCTCATGCTCCATATAAGATTTTGTAAATCGGAACATTCTTTCATTTGGCATAATTCCATATAAATGACTGCAATATTCTTTTAACTCTTCTGCCAGAAATGGTGGAATAGTAATCTTACGATTGCTCTTTGGTGTCTTAGGTGGTGTAATTACATCTTTTCCATCCAATCTCTGATATGATTTAGAAATGCTTATAATTCTTTTTTCCAAATCAATATCTTCATAGGTGAGTGCCAGCAATTCTCCTATACGCATTCCTGTCCAATACAAAAGCATAAATGCCATTCTCGCCTCTGGTTTCTTATCCATAGACGGAAGAAACTGCTTAAACTCCTGTTTTGTCCAGAACTCCATATCATCAGCCTTGCTTTTCCCGATACTTCCTGCTTTCCTGCATGGATTATCGTTCAAGTCATAATATCTGACCGCATAATTGAATAGTGCTGCCAACTGGTTATTAATACTTTTAAGATAAGTCGGTGCGTACCCCTGCTTAATCAATTCATTCTGCCAAGCCCTGATATCTGAAGTCTTAATCTCACACATCTTTTTCTTTTTGAAATATGGTGTAACTTTCAAATCAAACACATATCTTTTATTCTTGATTGTGCTTTCTCTAAGCCGGTTCTCCACATCAGCGAAATAGATTCCAACAAAATTCTCAAAGTTAATATCCAAATCTTTTCTCTGCTGTTGCCGGAAGTTCCGCTCCCACTCCTCTGCTTCTGCTTTTGTCTTAAAGCCTCTTTTGTTCTTTTTATGGCGTACACCCTGCCAGTCCTCATAATAGAACTGGCAGCGCCATGTTTTACCATCTCGTGTAGCTGGCATATCATCATCTCCTCTCCATTAACCAACTGCCATACCATAAAACTTTTCTTCAAAATACTTTGTAGGTACCTTGCCTGAAATCACTCGATAGCCTTTTTCTTTTAATTCATTATTAAGACCACGAATGATTTTGTAAGCATATCCTCTTGATACTCCAAGAATCTGTGCAGCTTCATCTGCTGTTACGTACATCTTCATCGTATTCTCCATATTGTGTTCTCCTTCCTGTTTTTATTTTGGTACACTTTTGTGACCTTGTTTATCCGCATTATATAGTACACATTTGTGTCCGTCAAGCAATTTAATCAATTTTTTATACACAAATGTGTCCCATTGTGATAGAATAGGGGTAACAAATCATAGAGGAGCATTTTTTATGACTACTGGAGAAAAGATTAAATACTTTCGCAATATGCGTGGAATATCACAGGAAACGCTTGGTCAGTTGTCCGGCATAAATTCCGCAACAATAAAGAAATATGAATATGGAATCCGTAATCCAAAACCTGACCAGCTTTTAAAGATTGCCAATGCGCTAGGCATCAGCATTAACATTTTCATGGACTTTGATATAGAAACAGTTTCTGATGTATTATCATTACTGTTTAAACTGGATGACCAGATTGATATGAAATTTGAGGCAGATAAGGACGATGAGGGCAATTTCAAACCTGCTACTGTTAAGCTGTCCTTTAAGAACAACCTCATCAATAAAAAACTCTGTACCTATATGAAAGCTCTGCAAATTCGTGAAAATATGATAAATGCTAAAGATGAATATTCAGAAGAAGAGTATGCTGACAGTTTACAGCATATCAATGAAAATATCGAAGAAATCAAACAGCATCTGCTTGATGACAATATGGTTGTCAAAAAAGGGACTGACCGCCTTACTGTAAAAATTTTTCCAAATTAGTGAAACCTCTTGAATTATCAGACATAAGATGATAATATCTAATTAAACAGAAAGCACCCACTCCAAAGGTGGATGCTCCGAGTTTAGGTTAATGAATGTCCTTAAGGACACCGCCTATCCTGTGGATCAGACAGGATAGGCATTTTTATTTTCGCTTGTTTCTCTTATCGAGAAAGGCAAGCAACGCTACAATCAAGCTACCAAAGGACATCAGCAATGCTAATATCCCAATGAAAATCGAAATGATCTCATAAGCCGTCATCGGCGCCACATCTACACTCCGTTTCGGTCGGTGCTAAGCAGGTGCCACTGGCACCTAGCACCCCTTCCTATGTATTCCGGTTGCCCGGTATCATAAAACTCGGGAGGCTACCTCTACGCTCCGGTCGGCGCTAAACAAGCGTCCCCCGGACGCTTAACGCCCTGTCATGGGTACTTTCCTTAGATAGTATCCTAACATAAGAACTAATGCTTCTGCAAGGATAAATAAAAATAATTGATTATCTGTTGTTATTTCAATCCTGCCTCCTTAAATTTTTCCAATCTGTAATGGTGTTCATTATCAAATTCCTTAACACCATTTTTGTAATCATATCCAAATTTTCTATAAAACTCCGTTGCTGTAATGGATGCCGGTATCTCAATTCTGCTTGCTCTTACATAAAATTCATCCGTTTCTAATGTATTTATGATTTTTCTTCCAACACCCTTTCCATGAAATTCTGGGAGGACAAAAATAGACAAAAGTATACTTTCTGTTTCACTTCCCCAAAAACTTGAGATAGAACCTGTTCCAATTATTTTTCCATCAAATTCAAAGACGTACATATGCACATAACTTGCCACATTCAGAACTTTTTCCACATCGTAAACCTTTGCAAGTTTTTCCATTGCTGATATGCCATAATCTTTACTATTAACCTCTAAGAAGTTCCTGACAATAAGATTTCTGACCTCTTTGGCATCCTCTTCCTTAAATCTCCTTACCTCAATATAACTCTTTACATAAAAAACTAATGTCATATTTTCGTTTACAACTATTTCATCTCCAGTTCGAACAAATCCACATTTTTCATACAAATGGCAATTTTTCTCTTCCTGCTTAATAGTAGATAACCACCATTCTATTGTATTCGGATAAATATCAAATAATTGTTTGATTACGTTACTGGCAATTCCTTTATTTTGAAACTTTGGAATAACAAAAATAGGAGATATCCAATTTACATTCTTGTGTACTTTTTGTCCTTTATGCCATTTAACTCTTACAGCTCCAGCTTTCTCACCATTAAACAAAATAAAATAGAAATCCGAATTATCATCAACTATCTTCTTTGTTATTGTTTCAAGGCTTTCTTTCGCCGGACTTGTAGCATCATCCTGATATTTTTCATATAAGGGAATAAACGCTTCTATCTGCAGTTTATGCAGACATTCAGCATCTTCTCTTGTTATCAGTTTAAGTTCAATTAAATCATTCATTTTCTACACCTCTTTCTTGTAAACATAAAAAATCGCACCAAACATTCAATGTCCAGTGCGATAAATCCAATTTAATAAGATGCAATGTATGTAAAATCTTCTCTTATATTCTGGTTTTATGCACTAGACTAAAAGACCTACACGCTATAACCTAATGCACTAACCTTGCATGTTTATAGCCGTGTACGTCCGTAATACATGTACATATAATGTCTTGAATATAAGTTCTGATTCATGTGTATGTTCTCCTTCAGCTTTTTTATAAGATTAATCTATATTCCTTCTTATGTCAATAATTTTATAATAAACACATTACACTCACCCTATTTATGCCAAACTTACGATGTCATTCTCTTACACGCGCTTCTAAATTTTTGCATCAATTGATTAAATTCATCTTCCTTCATTAAAGCATACATTTGTATCATATATTCCCTTTGAAATAATAATATCTTGCGAACTGAAAAATTGCACTCACGAAATATAGCTGTCCTATGATGCAATCTAATTCTTTTATCTTTTTCTTCTTTAAAAGTCATTCTTAGAAATAAAACTTCATATTTTGAATATAATTCCAATATATATTCTAATGGAATTATCAATATTAAATAAACAATCGGTATCATAAAACTTACCAATGTATTTATTATATTTAATTGCTTATATTCATTTATCCCAATCTTTATTGTCTCATAAAAAATCCAAAATCCAGCGATTGCCAATATACTATCCAATAATTTATGAACACTTTTATATTCTTCTTTTCTTTCTGCAATTACATTCATAACAGTAATTATTGTAATAACTGGAATAATCGCAAGTTCAATCCATATATTAAATGTAAATGTGCTCATAAAAAATTCTAAAATCATGGTAAATTTCAAATTATCTTTAAGGATTTTTTTAATGTATGTTTCATCAGCTTCACTCGAAACCGCATTCATACAATATATTAATCCAGAAAAAAGAAACCATATAATAATATCTTTGATATATATATTCTCCCAAATAGGCAAATAACAGAATACCATTGTAATCGTTAGAACATATAGCAATATTATTTCCCATAATATCCTTAACTTCTTGTCAAAAAATATTACTATGACATTCCACAAACTTTTTCTTATTTCCCTATGGCATAATACATATAGCATGAAAATACATCCCCATATTAATGTTGCCCATTCTCTTGTTGACAAGATTGACATAACGCCGTTCTCCTTCTGTATATTCTAGCTCATTACTCTCCCCACAAATAGAGCCAAACTAGAGCCATTTGATAAAACAAATGCCGGAAGCCCGCATAAATACAGGCTTTCGGCATTTTAGTCCGTTATTCAAACTCGTAAAGTTCTATTTGCATTGTAGTTCTTCTGCTTTGTTTTAGTCTTAAATCCGTTCGTTTTCGAACTGTTTTGTATGTATTTGCTGTGATTTCATCAAATTGTATTGTCATTTTATTGTCAGCAACTTATATCGTATATCTCAAAATTCATCTGATGCTCTTACATCATAGTGTTTAAATACTTTCAGATAGCACTCCAACGCCCCTACAACCTGAAATTTAAAGTTATAGCGTAATCCAATATCTTTGTATTAACTTACCCTCTTCTAAAACTTCATTTTCTAATATTCCGCCATTATTGATAATCGATTTAGCAGAACCAATGTTGTCTTTATCACAAACCAATAAAACTTTATCAATGCCAAGTCTCTTGCATTCTTCTAAAGCCAAGCCAATCATTTTGGTTGCATAGCCTTTTCTTCTTTCACTTGGTCTTATACCATCTCCAATATGACCACCATATTTTAATAAATATTCATTTAAATAATGTCTAATATTAACAGCGCCAACAATAATATTCCTGTCTTCATCTAAACAAAAGAAAGTAGAATCAGGAACAAATCCATCTTCAGTGGTTGATATTTCTAAATTATTCAAATAATATTCAAAATCATCATAATCATTTTTAAATATAGCCCATGGCGAAGTATTTGCGTTATGGGCGTCGTTATGCGATTTCCACTCTTTAATCATTTCTATAATTTGATTTTTGTATTGTAAACTGCCTTTAATTAATTTTAATGCCATGAATTTACCCCTTCCAAATTCAAAGTTTCGTTTTTCTTTTTATTATACCACACTACTTATTCAAAATCTATTTAAGCTTTTCTTATTTTTACATTACCCAAAAACCTATTCACCAAATTCCAAAAGATCCGCCAGAGCCGTCTCCTCTCCCTGCCTATATAAAACTATGCCCTTTGAGTTTCAACTCAAAAAAGCAACGTCTAGACCGTACTTTTGGAGCACCAATTGGCTTCTATCAATTCCTTTTATCTTCGTTTATCTAACATCTCTATCTATGTGTTTCTTATTGGCTTTTTGTTTTGCATTTACCTGTTCCAAACGCTTCGCCATCGCTATCGCAT
>UMGS01013358.1_pt1 | contig 13840 bp, 13 predicted proteins | sample 1965341 | NCBI WGS metagenome assembly UMGS01 (sample SAMEA4836079, study PRJEB28245) | human gut metagenome | biome: gut microbiome; material: fecal sample | place: Denmark | collected 2008 | reverse complement strand
CGGAAGCAGATTTTATCTCACTGGGGAGCGGATTGCAAGAGGGAAATTTTAAAATAGATGCAACATATCTCTTGACACAATAGGGAATATATGGTAATATAATAGTGTAAAGAAAAGATGTGTTTCAAGTCTTTAAGAAAGACAGAAAGGTGGTAAGTTATGTGTTTAAATGGGTTGATTATGAACAAAAATAATATACATGATAAAGTATTTACATGTCCTAAGTGTGGCAACAGGACTCTTTACCCAGTTTATTTGGAAGATATAGAATTTATTATAGGAATAGGGTATCATGATTTGTGTATTTGTGATGAATGTGCCGCTGAATTATATTCAGAACCACAGTATGACAACACAGTGAAGTTTGTGGAACTTGAAGAAGAGTAGTGTTTCCCAATCATCATAGGAAATGGAGAAAAATAAATAAATAAATGGATGGAAGAAGATTTTGGAGGAAAAAATGAATCGGAAAATTGAAAGTTACAAACAGGAAATGGTGGGATGTAGATACAGGCATTTTAAAGGTGGAATTTATCTTGTGACAGATATTGCGTTGGATACAGAGACAGAAGAACCAGTGGTAATCTATAGAAAACTTGTGGATTCTGGAACTGCTTATACTTATGCAAGACCGTTAAAGGTATTTTTATCGGAAGTGGATAGAGAAAAACATCCCAATGCAGAACAAAAAATGAGGTTTGAAAAGGTGGATGCAGAAACAGAGACAGCCGAAAATGATGAACTCCGAAATTCTTTTATGATGCTATTTGTGAGTTCAATGGTGGATTTGTTTGCAAAAGCTCAAACGGATGCAGAGCATGAACTGGCAGGTATTATTGCAAGTGAGGTTGAAGAACACGTTGAATTCATGGAATGATGAAAGAGAGGAAGAAAAGTGATGGATGAAATGAAAACGCCTACATTGGATAGGGTAAATGCACTAAGAGAAAAACTGGATATCTGCGGTGAGTTTTTGGATTTTATATTAGAAAAATTCGATGTTTTTAATCCAGAGTTAAAACGGGAAGAACCATTTTATATCGGGAGCGGAGATTACATCAATAAAGAGAAAGTGCTTGCTGAATTTTTTGATATCGACTTGAATGAAGTGGAAGAAGAAAGAGAATTATTGATAGAAATGGTACTGGAAAAAAATAAGGGAGTTCTGGATAAAGAAGAAAGCTGTTAGCAGAATGATTAAAATGAGAGACAAGCAAAGGAGAAGGTAAGATGGGAAAATTTGTATATATAACAGTTCGTCTTTATTTTAAAATATTAGACAGTGAAGTGTATGGTGGGGATGGAAGTGTAGGATATTCAGAGTTCAGTGTAGAGGGGGATGTAAAGAACGATAAAGAGAACAATATCCGTACTGTGAATCTATCGGATGATTTTATCAAGAAGCAGATTCACTTCATGGCTCATATTTCAAACGTTCCTGTGGAAAAAGTAAAGCTAATATCCAAAGAGGAATATGAAGCAAATACAGAATGTGATTAGAAAACAATTTGAGCCTAATATGACAGGAAAAAATAATCGGTGTAAAAATGGATTGAAGCATATGAGGAAAATATGAGGAAAACTTATTATGCCAAGATAATTAAAGAGAGAGGTGAAAATATGCAGGAAACAAAAGAAAAGAAAATAGAATACCTTTTTGTATTTGATATAGAAAGCAAGGGGTGGTGGTTAAAAATAGATAGTATTGAGAAACTGATTGACTATCACGAAAAAACAGGCAGTGGTAAATTTGACGAAGCATTTTCAATGTATCTAAACGATGGATGTCCATATGAAATACTGGAAAAATTGAATGTCGAAGAACGCATTAAAAAAATGCAAGACAAAGATTTTAAAATCTTGCTAGGTGCTGTTATGCAAGCTGAGAAAAACGAACTAAGTATATTAGGTGGGTTCAGAAGTTTGAATATGGAAATCGGATTGGGTCAAATGAGGACAATGAAAGAATATGGTGCAATCTATATCAATCGTGTAGGTGGTTATACATTTGGTTTAAACTACAATCAATTCTGTCGAAGAAAAGAATTAGTATATCCCGATTTTAAAGAATCCGATATCAGAATCAAACAATTTCAAGGTGGAGAACATTATTATGCCTATGTAGGTGATATGCAAGTGCGGGATGGTGAAAATTTTAAATGGAATAGTCATAAAGAAGCGTATGATAAGGCACTTGAAGTAATAGAAGAATGCAGATTCTAAAGTACGCAGTAGTTGCTTCTTTAGAAGTTTACATGTCAGAAAAGTATTGGAATAGGATGGGAGTTTTTGAAATGTTTTTTCATGTATGTATGGTTGTAGCTTGGGCTATAGTGATTTTTTTAATAGTTCGATTGTTACAGATATTGTTACAGATGGTAAAGGGATTGTTTTCAGAAAAAGAAGAAAATGAAAAGAAAAAATACAAAAAAGAAATCCTATGTGCTGTAGGTATGATTATTTTATATATTGGAATAGGCTTATATGCTTTCTTTTTAGTGCTTTATTAAATGGAAAAGGAAGGTGGTAACGTGTATTCAGAAACAAAAATCCGTGTACGCTATTTTAAGAGCGAAAGAAAGGAAAAGTTTTATTATGGAAAAGTTTCAGAAACAATCCGAGTGGGAGAAGAGCAGGGAAAGCCAGTGTATGCTTATGAAACATGGGATGCATGGTTTTGGAGTGATGCAAAAGAAAAATTCAGCCAACTTAAAAATAAGCAGAGCATCATTTTGACAAAATGGGCTTGCAGGGTTACTTATGACAAGGAGAAAAAAAGACAGTATCCGTATATGGTGATTCTGGATTTTGAAATTTTGTAAGGACAATGGAAAGTATAATTAAAAAAATAATAGATGTAAGTATGATGGGAGAAGTGCTAACTAATGGTGGATGGTTAGTATATTTACTACTTGTAATATATTTCTGTTAAATTATTGAAAATGTATTGACAAAATAGGTACAATATGGTACTATATAAACATAAGGAGTGAGTAACAAATGAGTCAATACGGAGAACTGATTGAAAGAGTAAAAGAAATATCCATTTCAGATTATGCACAGTCTTGTGGGTATACATTAGTTCCAATGGGAACGTATTTCTCACTAAAAGAACATGACAGTGTGAGAATCAATAAAAGGACAAATATGTTTTGGAGAAACAGTAATGGAGCATCTGGAAGTATTATTGATTTTGTGATGGAATTTGAATCTTGCAGTTTTGATGAAGCAGTGGAAAAATTGGCTGAAAGATATGGAATGGATGCAGGAGAATATACAAAAGAAGTGAAAAGAGTAGTTAAGAAACCAGAAAATCTTCCAAAATGGAAAGAATATGAGCCAAATCAGATTAAATATCCGATAGCAGGGCGTGACAATACTGCTATATTCGATTATCTTACTAAAAAAAGATGTATTGATGCGGAAGTTGTAAACTACTTTTTAGATAAAAAACTTGTGTATCAAGATAAATATGGAAATTGTGTCTTTGCTACGAAAGATTATGCTTGTTGTAAGAAATTTGCAGGAGATAAATTTTCGTGGGATGTGAAAGGGTGCAACTACAATGAATGTTTCTTTATTGAAGAGAAAAACAGTGACAAATTGATTGTAGCAGAAGCCATCATTGATATTATGGCAATTATGACATTCTTTCATAACAGTGGGATTGATTTCCGTGAATATAATTACCTTGCATTGAATGGAACGGGAAAATACAAAAGTGTGTTTTATCATCTGGAAAAAAGAACAGCCATCAAAGAAGTGGTGACAGCTTTTGATTTTGACGATGCAGGACGGAAAGCTGCAAAAAAGGTGGAAGATGGAATAAAAGAAGAATATTCAGACAGAAAAGTGAAATCCGTATTTCCGCCAAGCGGAAAAGATTGGGATGAATACTTGCAGAAAATGAAAGGGGTGTTCGTATAGTCCTCACGGGGAGGAAAATCGCATTATGGGAATGGCAGAGATTAAACAGATTAAACAAAAAGAAAAGCGGTGCAATAAAATCAAGCAGTTTTGGATAAGAAGTTGCAGTCAAAGACCATTTTTAAACCTGTTTTTATCAGTGATAGTATTTTTAATTACTTTGGTTGTGTTAGAATATAGCCTTCCTGCTTTTTCTGGATTTTCTGGAAAGGGAAATGGTGGATTTGTACTAATTATGATATTGTTAGTTATGGTCAGTTTTTTATATCTGTTATGGGTTACAGATGAAGATTTAGTGCAATATGGAATTTTAGACAAAGGATACTCTAAGGCATATGTTTTGGAATTGAATGACGAGGAAGGAATTATTACGTTCCAGATGGAACATGGGAAGAAAAAAGAAAAGGAAGTCTGCTATGATGTAAAGTTGAGAAAGAGTGATTGTATTACGGAAGCAACATTGGTAGTAGATGAAATGACAGTTTATTTCCCGAATGAGTTTGAATAAGAGGTGAGAAAAATAGAAAAAGAACAACTGGAAAAAGTTAGAGAAATAGCACTTTTATATTTGCATATACCAATTGAAAAAACAAGTTCAGAGTTGGTGGTAAGTCATCCGTTCACAAACAGTAATATTGTAGCGTCCCAAAATATGAGATTTTTGGATTTATATGTTCCATCTGAACGCCAGGTATGGGAAGAGCAAATGGAAGAGCAGATAAAGAAAAGTTCCTTGAAAGGCATTTACATGCTTTTAGATAAAAGATATTTCTTTTCGTTCCTTAATCATACAGAAAAATATCTGGATGCGAAGATGATGGCTAAAGTTCTTGCGTGTAGGTGGCAACAGTTAGAATATATCAGCAATAATACTGTTGCCAGTACGCATAAAATCTTAAAATGGTTTCGTTTTGCAGATAAAAAAGAGTTGATGGATGAAGAAGAATATCAGAAATTCTTGAATCTTCCAGAGAAAATCACCATTTATCGAGGGGTATCTGGATATAACAGAAGATACAAAAAAGCAGTTTCATGGACTTTAAACAGAGAACTAGCAGAGTGGTTTGCGGAGCGATGGGAAAATGATGAACAGGAAGTATGGGAAGTGACTGTTCCGAAAGAATGTATCCTATGTTATTTTCAATATGAAGATGAAGTGATTGTGGATTTGACAAAAATCCCATACAGTCAGTATAAGATTTGCAAAAAACAGGAATGAAAAAGAAAGGATGACTATAATATAGTCAAATGGTGTAAGAAATGAAAAAAGCTGAATACTATGCGAAAAAATACTATATTGCTCTTTTTGATGATGATGCAGAGGAAATGTCTTCTGCATTGGATGAACTCAAAAAAATTTGTGTAATGGATAAAAACAAAGAAAAAGAGGTATCTTTTGAAATTGAAAAATTAAATTCTGAATTCAGTCAATTAGAAGATGGAGAGAATGCAGAAGAAAAGGCGAAGAATTTAATTGAAAAATACAGAACGGAAATTGAAAAAGAGAGTTTAATTGAAGATGAGGTTTAAGGCAAGGAAACATAGGTAGAATCTTTAGTTAGACGGGAAATAACAAATCGACAAGAGATTGTAAATGTGGTATATTTATAAATAAATGTAAACCTTTACAAAAGTGAAATTGGAAATACTTTTTGATGCTCATGTATCAAAAGTAAAATAAAAAAATAATTCAAAGAAAAGGAGAAGAAGATTATGAAAAGAAAAATTATTGCGGCTTTGATTGCAACATTAGCAGTCACACAGGTAGGTTTTTTTGCAGGAAACATGGGGGCGGTTCAGGCAATGAATCCGAATCAGTACACGGATGTTGTAAGTACCAACGTGAATTATTCCTACATTGAAAAAATGGTGGATAAAGGAATTCTGGATGCAGATACAGACACAGAATTTGGTGCTAAAAAAGCTATGACAAGACAGGGGCTTCTGAAAGCATTATACCGTATGGCTGAAAATCCACTGGTGCTGGATGGCGAAAATACCTTTGTAGATGTGGACTACAAAGCCGACAATGAACTTGGACGTGCGTTGAAGTGGGCTGAAAAAACAAACCTGTTTGCAGGGGTAAGAATGGATGAAAACTTTTTTACAGAAAATAAGTTTGAAGCTGACAAAAAACTGTCCAGACAGGAAGCTGTACAGATTGTTTATAATTACGCAAGTGAAAAAGGACTTGTAGACACAAATATGACAAATATCACTCTGAATACAGATGTGAAAGATGCAGATACAGTAGCACAGTGGGCAAAAACGTCTATGAAATGGGCTTTGGTGAATCAGTTTGTGGATGTAGATAAGGAACAGAAAATCAATCCAGAAAAAGAAATCACAAAAGAAGAAACTGCAAAACTGTTATCAATGTATCTGGATATGGAAGAGCGTATCGAAAATGAAAGGAATATGCTTGCAACAACTTCAAAGAATACACCAGTATCTAATGCAGGAAATAACAATGCAACACAGGGAAACGGACAGACTGGAACAGAAACACCAGATATTCCGATGACACCGATTGAGCCATCTACTCCTGTAGAGCCAGAGAATCCAGATATTCCAATGACACCGATTGAACCATCTACTCCTGTAGAAAAACCGAGCATTCCGTGGATTCCGATTGAACCATCTATTCCTGTAGAAAAACCGAGCATTCCGTGGATTCCGATTGAACCATCTATTCCTGTAGAGCCACATGAGCATCATTGGGTAGATAATATTGTAAAAATTGAGCATCCAGAAGAAGGTCACTGGGAAAAAGTTCTGGTGAAAGAAGCGTGGGATGAAGTGATTCAGCATCCAGAGGAAGGTCACTGGGAAAAAGTTCTGGTGAAAGAAGCATGGGATGAAGTGATTCAGCATCCAGAGGAAGGTCACTGGGAAAAAGTTCTGGTGAAAGAAGCATGGGATGAAGTGATTCAGCATCCAGAGGAAGGTCACTGGGAAAAAGTTCTGGTGAAAGAAGCATGGGATGAAGAAGTTCCGATTTATGAGGAACAAATTAGACATATCTGTAATAACTGTGGAGAAGATATCACCGGAAATGAAAATGACCACATGTTTGAACACCTTAATAATGGAGAATTAGCAGGTTGGCATGAAGAAGTAAAAAATGTACAGGTTGGAACAGATATTATCCACCATGAAGCTGTTTACGAAGACAAGTGGATTGTAGACAAGGAAGCATGGGAAGAAACAATTCACCATGAAGCTGTTTACGAAGACAAGTGGATTGTAGACAAGGAAGCATGGGAAGAAACAATTCACCATGAAGCTGTTTACGAAGACAAGTGGATTGTAGACAAGGAAGCATGGGAAGAAACAATTCACCATGAAGCTGTTTATGAAGACAAGTGGATTGTAGACAAGGAAGCATGGACAGAGGAAGTTGTACAGGGTCAGATTTGTCCAGATTGCGGAGCAACAAGAAAATAAAATAAAAAGTTGGAATAAGTGTGGGATTTCCCACACTTATTTTTTGTATTTAATCACGGTGAGTAATTTCTATGTTTATGAATACGCATCATTTCCGCAAAGAACTGTTGATTTTAGTAGAATATATGCTATGATATGTTCTGTCTGCTACAATGGAAAAAATAGGAAGGAGGGTTAGGGAGAAACAATACTTTAGTCACAACAATGAGGAGGTACAAAATATGAAAAGTTTAAAGCATTTCATTGCACGATTACTTGTTATGGCATTGCTGATGATGTCATTTTCAAGTAGCGTGGTATTAGCAGAAGACGAGATTCAGAAAGAAACAGAAAACGAAATATTAACAGAGGATGTGGTATCAGAAGAAACAGAAGATATAGAAACCACAGCACCATTTATAGCAGGAAAGCCTGGAGATAAAGTATGGACAAAAAATATGTCTGGCACAAATGGTTATACTCTTGCGACTTTGGAATTGGTGACTTATGGAAGCCAATATCCAGACGGATATAAAATCATTGAGAGTTGGAGAGAGGGAGTTCTAGGAGCAAATAGAGAAGAAATATTCTGTGTAAATCCAATGGCAGCATTTTCTGAAACCAAAATCAAGAATGTCTATAATGCAACACAATTTTTTACACAAAAAGAAATCACATCTATGGGATTGGTCTGTAAGTATGTGGATTCCATCAAAAATCAACATCTTGGCGGAGATAAGACCAAAGCCTATATGTTTAAACAGATAATGATGTGGAATGTACTGGATGAAACAAGGAATTATTATCCGCAGTATGATAACATTCGTTTTGAATGTAACGGATTGTTAGGTGGAAGTTTTCTTTCTTGGGCGATTCCTGCAACTAAAGATTATGTGAAAAATAACCTTTCAAAATACAAAGGATATGGATATGTACATTATGATGGTGAAACACAGGAAACAGCACAATTCTGGTTGGAAGAAGTATCTGGGAGCATGAAGTTAAAGAAAACATCTGGAAACACCAATCTCACTAATGGAAACAACAATTATAGCCTTTCTGGAGCTGTGTATGGAGTTTACAGTAATTCTGGATGCACTACCAAAGTGGGGGAATTGACCACGGATGCGAATGGCAATTCAAATACATTATCTTTGAATGCCGGAACTTACTATGTGAAAGAAACAAAGGCATCAAAAGGGTATGAGTTAGATAAAAATGTACATAAAGTAACTGTAAAAGCAGGAGAGACGGCAACCGTTACATCCAAAGAACCGCCAAAAAGTGGGAATATAAATTTAGTAAAAACATCTTCAAAACCCGATGTAACAAATGAAAATAACAACTACAGTCTCGCAGGAGCAGAATATAGCGTATATCGAAATTCTGCCTGTACTGATTATGTGAATAAAATTGTAACTGATAAAAACGGGAAAGGTTCATTAAGCAATCTTCCGCTTAGGACATACTACGTGAAAGAAACAAAAGCATCACAGGGATATATAGTGGACAAAACAGTGTATACTGCAAATATTTCCAGTGGGAATACTGCTGTGATTGAAACAACAGTCAATTCAAAAGAGACACCGTTGCTTGACCCTGCCGCAATCCTTTTGAAAAAAGTAGATTCTGAAACAGGGCAAGGAACACCACAGGGAAGTGCTTCTTTAGCAGATGCACATTTCAAAGTGAAATATTATCCTGTTATCATGGATACCGACCCTGCCCAAAGTGGTCATACGGCAAAGAAAACATGGGTACTGAAAACAGATAGCAAAGGATATTTAGCACTGGATGAAGCACATAAAGTATCTGGTGATAGTTTTTATATGGCTTCTGATGGAAAAACACCTGCATTGCCATTCGGAACACTGACTTTTGAAGAAATCAAAGCACCAAACGGATACTTGATTAACCAGAAAATTATCGTGTGTAAAATTGATAAAACTCAAAGTGGAGGAATTGTCTATCAAGAGCCAATTCAAAAGGAAACCGTGTTAAGAATGGACATTGAGAAAATACAGGCAGGAGTATCCAAACCAATCAAAGGGGTAGTATTTGAACATACGAAACCAGATGGAAGCAAAGAAACTTTAACAACGGATGAAAAAGGTCAACTGTCATTTAAGGGACTGCAATGGGGAAACCACGTTGTAAAAGAGATTTCTGCACCAGACGGATATTCGTTAAATACAAATATCATCAAGTTTACAGTTGGTAAAGACAATAAAATCACAATCACATCCAAAGGAGTAGAAACAGATACAGATGGTAATATCAAGATTACTGTAACGAAGGATGGAAATATCAATGTAGTTGTAGAAGATAAGCCAGTACCATATGAGTTATTGATTCACAAAGTCAATGAAAAAGACAAAGTGTTGGAAGGAGCAGAATTTACTTTATATTCTGACGCAGAGTGCAAACAGGAAATTGCAAAAGCAGCTTCTAAGAGTGATGGAACATTACGCTTTGATAACTTGATTGTAGGAAAAACTTACTACATGAAAGAAACAAAAGCACCAGAAGGATACCGCATTCCAGTAAATCCAGATGGAAGTGATATTGTATATACTATCAAAGCCGAAAGTATTCCTGTAGACAATATTTTTAAAGTTATCATTAACGGAAAAGAGTATGATAGTAATTCAAATGGTGATTTTAAAGTAACAGGTACAAAAGCAGACAGAGTGGTAGATATGACAATCACAAACCATACTACAAAAAAACTTCCAGAAACAGGTTCATACTGGATGATTCCGATTCTGATTCTCGGAGTTTGTATGATGGTATGTGGCAGGAAGAAACCCCAAAATCCTCACAGAGAGTAAGTGAGAAAATATAAGAAGTATTGGTGTTTAAAAAGACCGCTTTTTTAGTGTATATGCCGTTTGCAGAATTGACACAACATGTACAACGTGTTACTATAGTGTATAGGAATTTTGGAAATGTTTACAAAAGAAAAATGAAAGAAAAACTCAAAAAAAATATGAAATTAAAAGGATAAAAGAGTAGATTTAAAATAACGAAATTTCTCAAAACTTTACATATTGTAAACGACTTTTTAAAATGAACATATGGATATACATAGTTTGATTTCCAAATTTTATAAAGAGAATAACGAGTTATCTCGTTTTCTATAAAATCCATTAAGCGAGGAAGGAGGGAATGTCACAAAATGCATTGATGCAATAAGCATAAATGCTATAAACGCTAAAAAGGAGGAACGCTAAAAAGGAGGAAAAGCATGTGAAGAAATTTAAAAAAGTGCTTTCGCTCATACTGGCAGTGGCTATGATACTTCCCTTGTTTCCGACACCAGAAGTTTATGCAGAAGAAGTAGTAAATAGTCAATTTTCCATCAGCAAAAGCGGAAATGGTGCAGGCATGATTATGGTAAATGATTCAAGTGTAGAAGAATCATTGAACCAGACCTATGAAATAGGTGAAAAAATAGAAGTGAATGCAAAAGCCAGTGAAGGAAGCATCATTGATTTTGTCAAAGTGACAAATGGAGAGAAAGAAGAGAATATTTCATACGATGAAATGTCCGAATATTCCAACACATTCACCGTAAATGCGGATGATTTAAAAGTGGAAATTTCTTTTGCAAAAAAAGAACAAAAAGAAGAAAAAAATGAAGCTACGGATTCCGGAAGTGAACTTCCAAAAGAAGATGCTATTCCTAATTCTGAATCTAAACCAGAAAGAGAACCGGAAAAAGAACCAGTAAAAGACACACCAAAGAAATATACAGACAGAAGTGAGCCTATTGGAACTGCTATCGTAGTAAGCAAAGAAGAATTAGAAAATGGGATTAAACCGTTTTCAACCCCAGGTTCAAATGTAACAATTACTCCAGGAAAACATCATTCCTACGGAAGTTGGGGAACTTGTGAATTTGATATGGCAACTGAAACTGGTCATCACCTTGGTTTTTGTGCTGAACCAAACTCTGGAACACCATCTGGAACTTTTCAAGTTTCCATTTTGGATGATAAGATTGAAAAAAATGCAAATATCAAAGCTGCTATTCTGTGCTATGTAGTACCAGAACTGTATGAAGCACTCGGAAAAAATATTTACAATGAAAAAGACAATAATACTTATGCGTATTGTCATGCAGTAATTGGATATATGTACAGTGGCAGTTTAACAGGATTATCATCAAGTATGGCTGATGGTGTTAGAATGATGCATTCTGCTATCAATACACATAGACAGAACAATGCTACATTGATTTCTTACATGAATCAGTACAAAGTATATGTAGCTTATAACTCTCAACAGGATATCGTATGGGTAGAAAAGAATGAAGAAGGAAAAGCGGGCTTGAAGAAAGAATCTGCAAATCCTAGTATTACAAACGGAAACAATTATTACAGTCTTGCAGGTGCGGTATATGGGGTATATAGTGATGCAGGATGCACTAACAAAGTTGGTGATTTAACCACAGATGCAAGTGGTAACACAAATACAATTTCTTTGAATGCAGGAACATACTATGTGAAAGAAATCACTCCATCTAAAGGGTACGAATTAGATACGAAGATATATACGGTAAATGTGCAATCTGGTAAGACTGCAACTGTTACATCAAAAGAACCGCCGAAAAGCGGAAAGATTAAGTTACTCAAATCTTCTGCAAATACAGGGATAACAAATGGAAATAACAACTACAGTCTTGCAGGAGCAGAGTATAGTGTATACAAAAATGCTTCATGCACCGATTTGGTTAATAAGATTGTTACAGGTGCAAATGGAGAAGGTTCGTTAGATAACCTGCCACTTGGTATTTACTATGTGAAAGAAACCAAAGCATCACAGGGATATGAACTGGATAAAACAGTATATACCGTAGATATTTCCAATGGGAATACTGCTGTGATTGAAAAAACAGTGAATTCCAAAGAAACGCCAAAAGTTGGAAAGATTAAGTTGAAAAAAGCATCTGGAAATACCAATATTACAAATGCGAATAATAATTATAGTCTTGCAGGAGCAGAGTACAGTGTGTACAAAAATGCTTCATGTACTGATTATGTCAACAAGATTACAACAGATAGAAATGGAGAAGGTTCTTTAGAGAACTTGCCATTAGGCGTGTACTATGTGAAGGAAACGAAAGCATCACAGGGATATGAACTGGACAAAACAGTGTATACCGCAGACATTTCCAATGGAAATACGGCTGTAATTGAAAAGACAGTGAATTCGAAAGAACCACCGAAAGTTGGAAGAATAAAACTGGAAAAAGTATCTGCAAAGCCAGACATAACAGATGGAAATAAAAATTACAGTCTTGCAGGAGCAGAGTACAGTGTGTACAAAAATGCTTCATGTACTGATTATGTCAACAAGATTATCACAGACGATAAGGGAAAAGGTTCTTTAGATAACCTGCCACTTGGAGTTTATTATGTGAAAGAAACCAAAGCATCTTCGGGATATATATTAGACAAAACAGTATATACCGCAGACGTTTCCCGTGGGGATACTGCTGTGATTGAAACAACAGTCAAATCAAAAGAAACGCCATTACTTGACCCTACTGCAATTCTTTTGAAAAAAGTAGATTCTGAAACAGGGGATGGAACACCACAGGGAAGTGCTTCTTTAGCAGATGCACATTTCAAGGTAAAATATTATCCTGTCATCATGGATACTGACCCTGCCAATAGTGGACATACCGCACAAAGAACATGGGTACTGAAAACAGATTCCAGAGGATTTTTGGCATTAGATAATGAACACAAAGTATCTGGTGATGAATTCTTTACTACTTCTGATGGAACGCCTGCGTTGCCATTCGGAACACTGACTTTTGAAGAAATCAAAGCACCAGAAGGATATTTAATCAATCCGAAAATTATCGTGTGCAAAATTGATAAAAGTCCAAGTGGAGGAATTATATATCAAGAGCCTGTTCAAAAAGAAAATGTTTTAAGAATGGACATTGAGAAGATACAGGCAGGAGTATCCAAACCAATCAAAGGGGTAGTATTTGAACATACGAAACCAGATGGAAGCAAAGAAACTTTAACAACAGATGAAAATGGTCAACTGTCATTTAAAGGACTGCAATGGGGAGAACATACAGTAAAAGAGATTTCTGCACCAGATGGATATTCGTTAAATACAAATATTATTACATTTACAGTTGGTAAAGATAATAAAATCACAATCACATCCAAAGGCGTAGAAACAGATACAGATGGTAATATCAAGATTACTGTAACGAAGGATGGAAATATCAATGCAGTTGTAGAAGACAAGCCAGCACCATATGAGTTATTGATTCACAAAGTCAATGAGAAGGACAAAGTGTTGGAAGGAGCAGAATTTACCTTATATTCTGACGCAGAGTGCAAACAGGAAATTGCAAAAGAAGTTTCTAAGAGTGATGGAACATTACGTTTTGACAACTTGATTGTAGGAAAAACGTACTACATGAAAGAAACAAAAGCACCAGAAGGATACCGCATTC
>UMGS01000846.1_pt1 | contig 13905 bp, 10 predicted proteins | sample 1965341 | NCBI WGS metagenome assembly UMGS01 (sample SAMEA4836079, study PRJEB28245) | human gut metagenome | biome: gut microbiome; material: fecal sample | place: Denmark | collected 2008 | reverse complement strand
GGCTTTTCCTTTCTTTTTGTTCCCTTTAATTAGCCATGAACTGCTTCATGCCCTGGCTTTTGGAGCCAGGGTTGTCCGAGCCGTAGCCCTCCAGGAGATTGACAACGCCCCACACGCCCAGGCCAGCGCCGAGAGCCACAACAAGGGTCTGCAAAGTATCAATAGCGGAAGAAAAGAACTGCATATAGCCTCCATTTCTCCGGGTTTTCCCCGGCCATGAAAAAAGCCGCCATTTCTGGCGGCAGGTTGCGACCTCTGGACACTTTGTCCAGAAGTGATTTATACATAGGCATCCGGATCGTCCACGTCGTCGTAATTGAGGATGTCCTCGTCCTCGCTTACGGGCCCCGCCTCGGATACGTCTACCTCGTACACCTCACAAGCCTCGGAAAGCCCAGGCCGCCTGCGGCGGTTGATGAGCTTATCCAGGTCAAAGGCGTTTTTCTTTTTATCGGCCTCAGCCGTGTACTTGTAGTTCGGGTGCTGTTTCAAATCGTATTTGGACGAAAAGAACGGGGGCAGGCCCCGCAACTGCAAAATGCACTTATCGCCCGGCATGGTAGCCAGCTCGCTGGGTGTCATCAGCTCCCGGCCCAGCCGCTGGGTGTTCTGGTTGTAGCTTTCCGACTGGCCACGGGAACGGCCCTCGGTCTGCATGGAGATCGTGGCCTTTCCCAGCCAGTTTTCCGATATTTCCTTGATGGTGGAGCTTTCCCGCCCGCCCAGGAAGATCACGCTGTCCATGTTGCCTAAGATCGTTTCCGCGTTGTCTTTGTAAATGGCCTTGCACTGCGCGTACTGCTGATAGAACAGGCACAGGCTCACCTCGCGGGAACGAATAACGGCGACAAGTTTCTCCAGCGAGGGCACCTGCCCCGTGTTCGCCGCCTCGTCCCACAGCACCCGCACATGATGGGGCAGGCGGCCCCCGTGAACATTGTCCGCCCGTTCACACAGAAGATTGAACATCTGCGAAAAGGCCAGGGCCACAATGAAGTTATAAGTCGGGGTGGTGTCGGAAATGGTGAAGAAAACCGCCGTTTTCCGATCCCCGATGCGGTCAAGCTCCAGCTCGTCATAAGACATAATCTCCCGGAGCTGGGGGATGTCAAAGGGGGCCAGCCGGGAGCCGCAGGAAATTAAAATGCTTTTCGCGGTTTTGCCGCTGGCCAGCTTATATTTCTTGTACTGCTTTACGGCAAAGCAATCCGGCTTGCGCTTTTCCAGGCCCTTGAACATATAGTCCACCGCGTTCATATAGGACTCGTCATCCTCTTTCACGTCCATGCCGGAAATCATGTCCACCAGGGTATTGATATTCCGATCCTCGGCGGGCGCTTCAAAGATGATATAGGCAATCAACGCACAATAAAGGAGCGTTTCTGCCTTTGTCCAGAACGGATCGCCCTCCTTGCCCTCGCCTTTGGTGTTCGCTATGAGGGTGTCCACGAATTTTAGGATGTCCGCCTCATTGTGGATGTAGGACAGCGGATTGTAGTGCATGGATTTTGAAAAATCAATGCTGTTGAACACTTTGACTTTATAGCCCCGGCGTTGCAGGAAAGCACCCACCTGGGAGAGCACCCCGCCCTTTGGATCGACGCACACATAAGAGCTGTGCGCCTGGAGTAGCTGGGGCGTGAGCCAGAAGCGGGTTTTGCCCGACCCGGACGAGCCGATGATGCAGGCGTTGAGGTTGCGGGCGTTGGCCGGGTTTTTGGGCCGGGTGTTCATGGTGAGAAACTCCGTCTTTGTCAAAATGACGTTGTTCTCAAACTTCGGATCGACAAAGGGCTTGATGTCTTTTTCGGTGCCCCATCGTGCCGACCCGTACTCTTCATCCCGCCTAAATTTCTTTGCGTTCTTGCTTTTCATATAGATCAGAAGGCGGAAGCCCACCGCGCCCACAATGCCGATGAGCCAGTCAAGGGGATGGAGCCCCGGCGCAAAGTCGGCAAAGGCCGGGCCGATGCTCTGCCCCAGGCCCATGAGCTTGTGAGCAAAGTCCGCTCCGGGAGCCAGGCGGTAGGCCGTCCCCAGCTTTAGGCAGGCCCACAGAATAAACAGGTACGGGATGTTGGGTATCACATATTTCTTGACGCTATCTGTCCTCATGCACCGCCTCCCTTGCACGTTCTTTCTTGTGGGACGGCTGACGGGCCAGTTCAGCGGCGGCCCGTTTGAGCTGTTCCCGGATCGGGACGCGCCGGGACTTGGAACGCTTCATCACGCGCCGGGAATATTCCGAAAAACAAGCGGTGATGGCATCGGCCTGCCCACTTTTGAAAAACAGCAGGTACTTGTCCGGCCCGGCCTTATAAAAGGCATAGTCCACATTCCAGCGGCGGGCCACCCGGTCAAAGTCCTTTGGGGACTCCACCTCGATGCTGTTCGTGGCGGCCCCGTGGCCCATGAGCTGGCGCACCGTCTGTTTGCCGTGGGGTGTCTGGCGGGCCTGGTGCGCTTTCTTGATCTTCCGGCCCACCGCCAGACACGCCTGGGCCAGCACCCGGCCCGTGAGCTTTGTCGCCTTGATGGAAACTGCTATGGTACGTCTGGAAACGTCCTCATCAATCAGCCGTATCCCTCCTTTCCGTGAAAAAAGCACCTCTGGACAAAATGTCCAGAAGTGCCGCTATCGCTCCTCATGCTCCTTTTTGGCGATCTTCCGATAGCCCTCCAGGGAGGAGCCGTCAATAATTTCTTTGTAGGCCGCCATCTGCTCCCGCACTGAGAGCTGCGGGAACGCAAAAACCTTGTGCTCGGCGGGAATGTCCTCGATCCCGTGATAAAATTCCTTGAAGTCACCGCTGGTCTGGACGATATAGCCGCCGGGAGCCAAATGGCCGCCCTCATTGATTAGAAAATCCCGTCCGTAAGCCTCATAATCAAAGTAATCTTTGAGCTCCTCCGGGATCGGCAAGTCCTCCGTAAAATAGCGGCCTAAATCTTCTTCATTTTCAATATCAGGATAAAATTCAAAGCAATCCAGATTTTGTGTGAGGTTGATGAGATCGGCCACGCTGGAGGTATGTCCGCCGCTGTCAATGACCGCCTCAAACTTTTCCAAGTCGCCTTGATCCAGCTCGGAGAGCAGGCAGGCCAGATGGTTAAGCTCGTCCAGGTTTTCGTATTCCGTCAAATAGTCATAGAGCCCCAACACATCGCCGTCAAAGCTGGTGATGAAAAATTCCTCATACCGCACCCCGTTCACGCCGATGCGCTTTAGGAGTGCCTGCACCTCCTCCGTGGTAGTGGGGAATTTCAAGGTTTCACCGACCAGCTCGCCCTCGTTGTATTTTCCCAGGTTGGTGATGTAGGCTTCAAACAGGAACGCCATATCAGCGGCGGCCCTGGCCCTTGACGGTCAGGATGCCCTCAAGGGTGGTGGCGGTAATCCCCAGCCGCTGGGCCACGGCAATATCATTTTTCATAGACTCGGTGACGGTATGCCCGCACACCACCAGCACACGGGAGCGCCGGAGCAGATCACGGCCCATGTCGATGCCGTTTTTGTGCTCCTCCGGCACCGCATCATTGAGAAACAGCGGCAGATAGAGCATGGGGCAGATGGGGGAATAGCCCGCATCGTAGACCACGCGGCAGTAATGCGCCGCCTGCTCCATGTCCGCCGCAGGATCGCCGCGCCATGCGGCAGTAATATAAGCAAGGGATCGTTTCATCTTCAACACCTCCGATATTTATAATAGGTGGTAGTTCGACCCTATCCCCCCGCCCTTTCCCTATCCAGGGAAAGGGGGCGGCTCTGGAGGATATATGCCCCCGCCGCGCCGCTGGAAGTAGCACAGCCGGGGCAGCCCGTCAAGGGCAGGCCGCCGCAAGCGGCGGTGCGTTGCACCCTTGACGGCCCACTCCCGGCTGTGCAGGAATATAGGCGGCGACGGGGGATATATCACCACAGAGCCCATCCCAAGCGCGGGGCGCTTACCTCTGGACAAAGTGTCCAGAAGCGGGGCCCGGTTACTTTTCCAAGTCCTTTTTCTTGTCCGGCTTTGCCAGTTCGGGCGGCTGTTTCTCTTTCCACTCGTCCAGCAGGGCCATGATCTGCTCCTTCATTTTGGCAGGAGTGACCTCCTTGCCGAAATACTTAGACAGTTCAGCAGTCGAAATAATCACACCGCGATCCTCCTTTTTCTCTTCACTCAAAATACCGTCAATCACATCGCCGTTGAGCTTGCCCTCCTTGTCCAGCTCGTGGAGCCGCTTTGCCTGGGCCACTGAGGGGGAGGACTGCTCCCCGTCAATGGAAACGGCAATCAGCCGCTGGTTTTCCGGCCTGATATACGAGATCTCCACCGCAGGCATAAAGCCCATCTGCTTTGCGTCCACCTTGTCCAGAAGCTCCGGCACCAGGGAGTTGAGCCGGATATACCGCATGACCTTTTTATAGTTCATGTCGTGTTCCTTACCCACGATCTCCACCGAGAGCTTACCCAGGGCCTCGGCCTCTTTCTCATTTTTCGGGCGGGCCCCCTGGCGCTTGATGGCCTCCACCTCCAAATCCAGGAGCTTTGCCAGCTCGCTGGGGAGGGGATCACCGCGCTGTTTGTTGCTGTTCCGCATTTCCCGGACAGCTTCAAGGTCAGTCATCTCGCGGACAATACAGGGCATTTCCTCCAGCCCGGCCCGCGCACCACCATGATGGCGGCGGTGGCCCGCGATGATCTCATAGCCCTTGCCGTCCTTTTCCGGGCGGACGGTAGCGGGGGTCATAATGCCGTGTTCCTTGATCGTCCCCACCAGATCGTCCATCGCCTTATCGTCCTGCACCTTGTAGGGATGCTCCCGGAACGTATGGAACGGGTGGAGCTCCGACATCTTCAGATAGACGATTTTTCCCTCTTCCACCGGGCGGGGCGGCACCTCCGGCGTGGGCGGCAGCTTGATCTCCGGCGGCGGGACTGCCGCCTCCTTGACGGGAGCGGCCTTGCCCGGCTTTACCGTCTTAGCGGATTTAGACGCAGGCGCACCGCCGGAGCCCGTTTCCTTGCCCTTGTCGGCTTTCTTACCTCTGGACACTTTGTCCAGAACAGAGGGCGGAGCCTCCTCACGGGCCGCCTTGTCAACCTTAGACGGGCGGCCTGTGCGGGGCTCCGCCGCTTTCGCCTTTTTCTCCGCAGTCGGCCCGGCCTGCTCTTTCGGCGGGCGGCCCCGGCGCTTCGGCGGCTTATCTGCCTCCGGCGCTTTCTTGTCCTGGGCAGGAGCAGAAGCCTCCTTGCCGCCCTTATCAGCGGCCTGGATGTCCGAAAGGTTGATTACCTTGCCGGACGGCGCGGGAGCGTCCTCACCCATACCAGGGATAACAGACTGCTCTGGCGTGGCGGGCTCCACATGAGCGGGGGCCGCTTGATCCCCACCAGGGACAGCGGGCCCCTCGGTGTGTTCCGGCGCGGGCGGATCGCCCGGCCCGGACGGGGCTGGAGCTTCCGGGGTTTTTCTTTCCTCCGGGCTCACGTTTACTTTTTCATCTGCCATTGGCTAACCTCCTTTTTCGTGAGATGAAAAAAGGCCAGACCTCCCGGCCTGGCCAGCTAAAAAATTCCCCCTTTCGTTTTAGTATTAAGTCAGCACCACTCCTTTCCCAAACCGGGCCATGAAAAAAACGCCGCCTTTTTCTTGAAAAAGCGACGTTTTAGTGTAGGTTGGCTCGGTTTTTTGTTGTGATTTATGATTATGCCTTTGTAAAGAAACCTTAGGTATTCAAGAATCTTTTCTTGTATTTTTGAACTCGTTGTCAAAGACACTCCCCCTTTTTTCTTTATAATATATGCATTTATTTGATTTGTCAATACAAGATTACAAGAATTTTTTGTTTCTTGTGATTTTCTTGTAAAAAGGAATGCCTGCCAGGCAATAACCGTTCTTATACAAAAATCCCTAAAGTCCATAATAGTGAACTTTAGGGATTTTCAATTTATTCCCACTCGCCGAGTTAAATCCATTTCTAAACTTTTTTGTATAGAGGATTTGATTCGACGTGGTTTTATTTGATGCAGATTATCCTTATCCTAAGGTCTATTCGGACTTTTGCTATCAAAAATCTATCTGGGCCATCCTATCAGGAGTTTTGCTTGAGATGGATGATTGGGTGGCTTAGGAGTATTATAGCATGGTTTTATCGAATTTTCTATAGAAATTTCATTTTGCCTAATCAGACATTACTCGCTCATATAATCCAGCATTTGCTGATTCAGTGTTTCCTTTACTACTCGCCACTCCGGGAAAAAGGCGTCCATATACTTCTGGAATAGCTCATTGTGATTTCGCTCCAGCAAGTGCACCAATTCATGGGTCACGACATAAGCGAGACACTCTGGAGTTTTCTTTGCAAGCTGGAGGTTAATCCAAATCCTTTTTCGGTCTATATTGCAGGTTCCCCATTTGGTACGCATGTTTTTGACCTTCCACTCAGATGCATGGACACCTACAACCTGTTCACATTTTTGAATCACTTCCGGCAGCTTGCTTTTTAGCTGCTCCCGATACCAATCATTCAAAACACGCTCGCGCTGCTCCGGGGTGCTTTCAGGCCTCACTTGCAAAATCAGATGCCCGCCTGTAAGGGACACCTCATTCCTAACATTTGAGTATTGCACATCCAGACGATAACGACGCCCCCAGACATAGTAGCTCTCTCCGGTCACATACTGTCGCTTCGTTTGTCGTGCCTGTGCTGCGAAGTTTGCACGCTGCTTTTTAATCCAGGAAATTCTGGATACCGCAAACATTCGGATTGCGTCATCCCCAGCAGAGTGCGGTGCAGTAATTTGGACTTTCCCATCGGGCGGCAGAACGCGGATGTACATATTCTTGATGTTCTTTTTTGTAACGGCAATACTCATGTTGCCGATTTGCAGTTCATCCACTAAAATTCACTCTGCTCCTTTACCAATGCAAGCAACTGATCGGCTTCCTGGTCATCTTTTACGACAGCACGAATAGCCCGCCAGATTTTACGCTCTTTGATTTTGCTTCCCCGGAAATTGTCCTGTTTGCTAGACATGACAGCGTCATATATCTGATTGGCCACAACCGTATCCCCGTTGAGATGGTCATAAAAGGCTCGCTTGGCGGCACTCTCCCGGATTTCCGGAGGATATTCTGTGCCGCTTTCTGGTTTATGTACCTTCCTTGCCAGTTCCACAATTTGACGCAAATACTCCTCATAGTTGATCACGTCATTTTTGCGTTTTTCAATCAACTCACGAAGAAGTGCAGACATCTTCTCGTAGTATTTGGGGTTGCTTTGGGTTCTCTCAACAATTTCCTTGCCAATATTGTTTTCAATAGTCTCTGCAACCGCTTCCTGCTCTTTGGGTGTAGAGGCAGGCATATCCTTCAATGCGGAAATCCCGTTGTCTACCAACAGCTCGACCAGTGTTGCTCCTCCAAAGGAGGTCAACACACGACTTGGATCAGCCGACAAATAAGTATCGATTAAATGGCGCATGTCCGGATCATATTTCTTCAAATCCACATAGTCTCCGCTGGCCAAACGCACATCGTCACGCACCTTGATGTAGTAGGTAACTTCTCTCTCCAACGCCTTAATCTGTTCCACAGTATAGTGGTACTTTTCCTGTAATTCGCCCGATACCTCGCCAAAAGCGCGAAGAGCTGTCGCCGACAGATTATAAAGCTGTTCCCGCTTGGGCATATTCTCTTCCAATTCATCCAAGTCAAAGGCTTCAGTGTCGGCACCGCAGAAATAATGGTAGTAGTCCACCATATCTTTGGGTGGAGTCACAGACTCGCACAGTGCACGCAGAGCTTCCAGCGAATCCTCCAGCTGTTCCTTAGCCTTGTCCAAACGGTCTGTCAGCAGGCCGGAAACATCTTCCTTATCGTAGCAGTCAAATGCTTCGGAGGTATAGTCTGCAACCGCATTTTCCAAGGAGCGAAACAGGTCTTTGTAGTCAATAATATACCCAAATTCTTTATCTTCACCATCCAGGCGATTGACGCGGCAGATTGCTTGGAATAAGCCATGATCTCGCATAGACTTATCAATATACAGATAAGTGGCATGCGGAGCATCAAAGCCTGTCAGCAGCTTGTCCACCACGATCAACAGTTTCATCTGTTCCGGCTGCTTGATAAACTTTTCCTTGACCTCTTTTTCGAATGCCTTCGGGTCTTTTCCACCCAGCATTTTCATATAGATCTCGTACTGCTCCACAGCCTCAGTCTCGCCATCATCCCCTACCGTTTCGGTGCGAATATCGCCCACCGTCGGCTCGTAAGAAGTCACGATGGCGCACTTCCCCTTCAGCTCGGTCTCCTGGAACAATTCATAGAATTTGCACGCCTGATAGATACTGCCAGCCACCAGCATGGCATTGCCTCGGCCATCGTGCAGACGCGGCTTTGTCTCCATATCAAAAACAATATCCGCTACGATCTGTCCCAGCCGGGCCTTGGAGCTGAACATCTTTTGCAGATTACCCCAGCGCTGCTTCAGCTTAGCCTTTGCCACATTGGTTAGACCGCGCGTTTTCGCCTCAAACCAGGCGTCGATCCGATCCTGCTGGACAACATTCTGCTCCACCTCTCGGGCCTCATAACGCAGATCCAAAACCACTTTATCCCGCACCGCTTCATCAAACTTGTAGCGATGAATATAAGGGCCAAATACCTCCAGACTGGTCTCCTTATCCTTTTTCATCAACGGAGTACCGGTAAAGCCGATAAAAGTGGCCTTCGGCAAAATGGTCTCCATCGCTTTGTGGAGCTTGCCGGACTGGGTGCGGTGACATTCATCCACAAAGACATAGAAATCTCCTTTGGGAGAAAAGTTTTCCGGCAGCGAGCGTTTCAACTCCTCAATAAATCCAGTATAATCGGTCTCGCCGCTCTTGCTTCTGTTTTTCTTGCCAAACTTATGGATCAGGGAACACATCATGACAGGCGAGGTGTCGTTAATCTTCTGGATCAATTCACTTCCCCGGCGAATACGGACAATGCTCTCATTGACTCCGGCAAACACCTGCTCGATCTGCACATCCAGCTCGTCCCGGTCGGTGATAATCAGGATACGGCTGTCAGAAATATTCTCTTTGATCCACTTACTGAGCCACACCATGGTCAAGGATTTTCCAGAGCCTTGAGTGTGCCAGATGATGCCGCCTTCATGCCGCCGCACAAAATCCCGCGCTGCCATATTGCCAAAGAACTGATTAGGCCGACAGGTCTTTTTTCTTCCACTGTCAAATACGATAAAATTGTACAGCAGTTCTGCAAGCCGCTCTTTCCGGCACAGAGAAATCAGGTTTTTGTCCAGACGCAGGGGGTATTTTTCGATTTGAGCGCGTACCGCTACGGAAACCTCATCTTTGGCATTGGGATCTTCTTTCCAGGAAAGATAATACTTTTCTTGTGTGCCAGCAGTACCGTAACGCGCCCCCTCCGAATCATTGCCCGCCAGGACGAGCCCAATGGTGGCAAAGAACTGCATGATCATATCCGGGCGCTGGTTGGTCAGGTTCTGGCGGATGCCCTCTGACATGGAAACTGTGCTGCGCTTCAGCTCGATGACGGCAAAAGCGATGCCATTTATGTAAAGCACCAAATCAGGGCGTTTGTGCTTAATAGTGACTTCTTCGGCAATGTAAAAGTCATTTTCCAGCGGATGCTCCCAATCCACAAACTGGACGGTGGTTTTATGTTGGCCGACAGATTCGCTGACCTTGACCCCATAACGCAGCTTTTTATAGGTCTGCTCGTTCAGGTCGTAAAGGTTCACCGATTGATCTCCGGCAGCATTCTGCAACTCCTTCAAGGCACGACTGATGAGTACCGGCGAATAGCCCTTGCCAGTCAGGAATTTCGTCAACAGTTCGGTTTCAATATTGGAGTTTTTCCTCTCGGTAAAATCGCCCAGATATGTATATCCAAGTTCCTGGACAAATAAATTTATGACACGCTTCTGCGTGGCTTTTTCCCGTTGGCCGATACTCATGGCTCTCCTCCTCCACTTGAATATAATTCATCGAAACAAGCTGCATGCCGCGAAAAATCCGACTCGGCAATATTTTGAATAATTACTTGGCACCAATGCTGGTATTCAGAATTAAAAAACAGATTATTACGCATTTCCTTTATCTATTTTGCTATACGATAATCACGTCGGGTAAGTATTACCCGATGCCCCTGACTCTGTGCAGGGTGCGGTTGCTGGATTGCGTCCCATGGTGCGATTGATTTCCCGGCGGGCACCGCCCGCCGCTCCTCCTCTCCTCAGGGAGCGTAAACGCTCCCTGAGGGTGGTCGAAATATGGATCAATTTGAGCCATATTTCGACAGAAACTTACATCAAATTGAGGGAAGTTTTGATAATGGCTATGCGGGGGAAATAGTTGCAATCCATTACCTTTTGTAGTAAAATATAATCGTAAACCACCCGAAAAGACTGCAAATGGGCTGATTTTGTGGCAACGATTTGGCAACAGGAAATCGGATAGCCCCTGTTTTTGCGGTAATGCAAAGAATGTAAATATTATGTGCTAAATCGTCCTAACAAACCTGTTTAAGATGGGCTTGTCAGGAGCGAGTGGGAATGAGGAGATTTCATTCTGTCTCCGGCTCTTGCAGTGCTTTAGCCGGGAAAACGGTGCTTTTAAGAAAAAATTTTTCGTATCTGATAATACTTTCCCAATTCACACCTCTTGGATTTCAGTCAGATCATCACTGGACTTTAAGTACAACGCATAGCTTATTAATAACAAAAGGTCTTACCGATTTTTGCAAATCGGTAAGACCTTTTTATGTTTTATGATTGATTCTTTCATAATTGCAAACGAAAAACCAGTAACAGATCAGCGGCCAAATTTCTGATAAAGGAAAACTACCTAGTCTCTGCTACGGGATCCTATGTTATTCGTTCCCGTTGAGTTGCCACTGGGCACTGTGGCTCTGTAGCTCCACCATACGACGGTAGAGTCCTCCTTTTTCCATCAGCTCCGCAGGCGTGCCCTGCTCGGCCACCCGACCATTTTCCAGCACCACGATGTGGTCCGCCCCGGCCACGGTGCGCATCCGGTGGGCGATGACCAGCACCGTCTTGTCTGCCAGCAGGCGGGAGAGGGCGCCCTGCACCTTGGTCTCGTTCTCTACATCCAGGCTGGCGGTGGCCTCGTCCAGCAGGACGATGGGGGCGTTCTTCAAAAGCGCCCGGGCAATGGAGATGCGCTGCCGCTCCCCGCCGGAGAGCTTCGCCCCGTTTTCTCCGATGGGGGTGTCGTATCCCTGGGGCAGACGGCGGATGAACTCCCCACAGTTGGCGGCCTCCGCCGCGGTCCGCACCTCCTGATCGGTGGCTCCTCGCTTGCCCAGGCGGATGTTCTCCATCACGGTATCGTCAAAGAGCACCACATCCTGGAACACCATGGAGTAGTCGGTCAGCAGCGCCTCCGGGTCCACGGTGGAGATGTCCACGCCTCCTACCCTGATGGTGCCCTCCGTAACATCCCACAGCCGGGCGGCCAGCCGGGCGCAGGTGCTCTTGCCGGAGCCGGAGGGCCCCACCAGAGCGGTCACTTCACCCTCCCGGGCGGTAAAGCTCACATCGTCCAGTACCTTCTTCTTGTCGTAGGCGAAGCCCACATGGTCGAACACAATGTCGTGGCCCTTGGGCTGGAACACCTCGGCCCCCTCTGCGGTGGGCGTATCATAAATCTCGTTCATGCGGTCGGCGGACACCTGGGACACGAACAGCTCTGCGATGAGGGCCAGGCTCTGGTCGAAGGGGGCGTACACACGGGTGATGACCAGCAGGAACAAAAACAGCAGCATGAAGTCGATCTGCCCGGAGAGGATCAGGCTGGCCCCCGCCAGGATGGTGGTGGCTACCCCCAGGCGCATGATGACGCTGGCCGCATTGACAAAGATGCCGGTGCCCAGCTCGCCCTGGATGGTGACCTTCTCATGGTCGTCGATCTTCTGGTTGAGCCCGGCCAGATAGCGCGCCTCCTGGTTGGTGGCGCGGATTTCCCGGACATTTTCCAACGCCTCCTGGATGCCGTCGGAGACACGGACCGCGGCCTGTTTCGTCCGTTCCGAGGCACGGGCGGAGATCTTCCGGGTGCCGAACAACAGGCCGAAGGCCACCGGCACCCCCCACAGGCAGGCGATGGTCAGCCGCCAGTCATATACCAGCAGGCACACCGCGATAATGGCCGTGGAGATGTAGGCCCCGTACAGGTACCCCAGCACATGGGACCAGACGTGCTCCATGCGGTTCACATCGCCCATGAGAGTCTCGGTGAGATCCGCCAGATCCCGCTTGCCGAAGTAGCCCAAGGGCAGCTTGCGCAGCCGCTCCGCCAGGCTGAGACGGGTGGACTTCACCTCGTTATAGACTAGGCCGTAAGTGGCGTGGTACTGCTGCAGGTGGGTCACGAAGGACAGAATGACAAACGCGATTACCAGCCCAAGAAAGAGCGCCGGGCCGGGTAGCGGCGCTCCGTCCGTCAGGGTTCCCATCAGGCCGTACATCAACAGGTACAGGATGCCCATGCCGCCCATGACGACCAGATTGACAATGACCGTCCAGAAGGCGCCCTTTTTGGTGTTTTTCACGCCCTGGTCGGTGAGGGCGTATTTGCGCTGAAAGCTTTTGCTGAACATCTTCTTCACCCCTCTCTCACTGCTCGCTGGTGATCTTCCACTGGACCGCTTGGTTGTAGTCCGCCCACATCCGGGCATAGAGCCCGCCGGCGGCGGTCAGCTCCTGATGGGAGCCCTGCTCCACGATGCGGCCCTCCTCCAACACCAGAATCTTGTCCGCGCCCACAACGGTGGACAGGCGGTGGGCGATCATGATAACGGTGCGGCCCCGGGTCAGCTCGGAGAACGCCTTTTGGATCAGCGCCTCGTTCTCGGGGTCCGCGAAGGCGGTCGCCTCGTCAAGGACCACGATGGGCGCGTCCTTTAAGATGGCCCTGGCCAGGGCGATGCGCTGCTGCTCGCCGCCGGAGAGATAGGTCCCCTCGGAGCCGATCAGGGTGTCCATGCCTTGGGGCAGTTTCTCCAGAATGTCCCCGCACTGGGCGGCCATCAGCGCCGCGCGCACCTGCTCCCGGGTGGCGTCGGGGCGGGCGGCCCGGACATTTTCCAAGATAGAGGCTTTGAACAGGCGGCTGTTCTGGAACACAAAGGCGATCTGGTCCATGAGCACATGGGGGTCGATCTGCCGCACATCCACGCCGCCCACCTTCACCGCGCCGGAGGCGGCGTCCCAGAAACGGGGGATCAGGCTGGCGGCGGTAGTTTTGCCGCCGCCGGAGGGCCCCACCAGGGCCACAGTCTGTCCCGGCTCCGCTGTGAAGGAGACATGGGAGAGGGCGGGCGTCTCCGCACCGTCGTAGGTAAAGCTCACATCCTCAAATTCCACACGGCTGCTCTGGGGGGACTTGGGATGCTCCGGCACTTTCAGCTCGGGAGCGCCCATGACCTGATCAATGCGGCCCAGAGCGGTGCCAGCCAGCATAATGCCCGATGCGGCGAACATGATCTTGGCAAGGGCCGTGGAGATGATGGCGGAGAACACCGCGTAAAAGGCGAAGTTCGTGACAAACCCCGCGAAGTCGCCGCCGGCCAGGGCCCCGGGCGCCAGGAACAGGGCCGCCGGAACCAGGAACACAAAGGCCCCCTCGGTGAAGGTCAGGTTGACGGATTGGGGTGTCCGGCAAATATCCGCCTGGTAGTGCTCGGCCTTGGTGCTGTAGTCCTCAATCGCCTCCTGGAACGCCTTGAAGGAGTAAACGGTCTGCTGGAAGATCTTGACCACCGGGATACCCCGGACGTACTCGGTGCCCGCCTTGGTGATGCGGTCCAGGGCCGCCTGATATTCCCCCAGGATTTGGGCGTTTTTACCGCCCATCATGG